>Ga0209540_10000786_pt1 | contig 26446 bp, 18 predicted proteins | sample BarGraIncu01121A_FD_184501 | JGI IMG/M metagenome (GOLD analysis project Ga0209540, IMG submission 184501) | Arctic peat soil microbial communities from Barrow, Alaska - Barrow Graham LP Incubations 011-21A (SPAdes) (version 2) | ecosystem: Environmental > Terrestrial > Soil > Wetlands > Peat... | reverse complement strand
GATCTCATAATAAATAAGCTGTCGCGGCTCGGCTTTGACCTCAGCGTTGAATCGGCAAGGGAAAACCTTACTGATACAGCAGGCGTTCGCGTAATCTGTTCCTACATCGACGATATCTACCTGATTGCCGACCTTCTGACTTCACAGGACGATATTAAAGTGATCCGCAGATCAGATTATATAAAAAATCCAAAACCAAACGGATACCGGAGCCTCCACCTGATTGTGACTGTCCCTGTATTTTTGTCGGAGAGCACTGAAATTGTCAAGGTTGAGGTCCAGATACGTACGATTGCCATGGATTTCTGGGCATCGCTTGAACATGATCTGTCATATAAGCTGTCCAAAGACAAAACGGATAATCTCATTAAGGATTTAAAAGATTGTGCTGATATTATTTCCAATATCGATCTGAGAATGCAGAGCTTGTATAACGTTACGATACCGCCAAAAAGCTCAGATAAAAAGTAAGACCACCTTATGATAATCCATTCCTTCTTTTTGAAAGAAGAAGCTATTAGTTTCAGTTGAAAAATTAATTTTACTTTCAATTATTTGAAACAATAGCAGATTTCCGTCGTCTTTTACAAAAGTCTTGTTTATTACTTCAGAACTATAATATGATCAAAAATAAGACGGCCGTCATAATCGGCGCCGGCATAGGAGGAATTGCAACTGCCGTTTACCTGGCAAAGAATGGTTACGAGGTATGCGTTTATGAAAAGAATTTATCCCCTGGAGGGCGCTGCGGACAACTGATCCGCGATGGACACCGGTTCGACCTGGGAGCAACTATGCTTCTCATGCCCGGCGTTTACCGCCAGGTCTTCGGTGAGCTGGGCATCAGCCTCGAAGAAGGAAAAGATATTGTTCCTCTGGAAGACCTGTACACAATCTGGTTCGACAACGGTGAAAAGATAAACTTCACTTCCGATGAACAAAGGTTGAAAGAGCAGCTCGAAAAGACAGAACCGGGCAGCTTTGAAAAATCAAAAAAATATGTGACGGTGGGGTACAATATCTTCAGGCTCGGAATGGATAAGCTCGTAGGACGTAATTTCTATAATATCTTCCAGTTTGCAAACTTTAAAAATATCGGCCTTCTCATAAGGCTCAAGACTTATATCTCTAACTGGAATTATGCCAGGAAGTTTTTCCACCATCCCCACCTGATGATGGCCTACACCTTTCAGAACATCTATGTGGGGCAGAGTCCCTTCAATTCCCCCGCACTCTTTTCCATGGTGCCGGCAGCCGAGCTCACTGAAGGGTCATTCTTCCCGCATGGAGGAATGTATTCAATCGTTGAGAAGCTCTTCAATGCCGCCAAATCACTTGGTGTAAAGTTCTATTTCAATAGCGGCGTGACGAAGATCAATATTGCAGGGAAGAATGCTGAAGGAATCATACTCGAAGATGGCAGTGAAATAAAGGCTGACATCATTGTTGCCAATGCAGATCTCCCCTACGTCTATCGCAATCTCCTTCCCGACAGGAGAAAATCATCAAAGATTGACAGGATGAATTACTCATGCTCCGCAATATGCTTTCACTGGGGACTTGACAAAACTTATCCTCAGCTGAAGCATCACAACGTGTTCCTTTCCGACGACTTCAGGGAGGGGCTTGACAGGATATTCATTGATAAAACACTCGGCGATCAGCCAAGCTTCTATCTTCATGCTCCGGTCCGGTCCGACCCTTCGGCTGCTCCTGAAGGCCATGATACTCTTTCCATTGTTGTCGGTGCCGCCCATATCGACAAGACAAAGGATCAAGATTGGACCCTGCTTAAGCAAAAGACTCGCTCCGCGGTTATTGAACGGCTTAAAAAGCTTGGCCTGTCAGATATCGAAGAACATATTAAATTCGAGATCTGTTACACGCCGGAGAGCTGGGAAACAGTTTGCAATATCACGAGAGGATCGGTCTTCGGCAGCCTCGGCCACAACATGATGCAGATGGGATATTTCCGCCCGCACAACCGTCACGACAAATATCATAATCTTTATTTTGTAGGAGGAAGCACTCATCCCGGCAACGGCATTCCGAACATTCTGATGTCATCAAAACTTGTTGCGGAAAGAATCATGTCGGGAAAATAAATTAGTTTTACGATAACCAACATAGAATAGTTAATGAGCTCACTGAAGGAAGAATTTCTTGACATTTACAGCTCAATTGATTTCCACGAGATAAAAGATCATCCGAATATTCTCATTGCAGCAGGGTTCTGGGAAAAGGACCGGTATTGTGCTGCAAAAACATGTTATAAGTTCATGCGGGCCATCGATGATCTTATCGACGATCATAAGGCGGCAAACAAGCTGATTGTCCCCGGTGAGAGAAAAGAATTTATTGCCAATGTCAACGAGTGGCTCAAAATGATAATCGCTGAAGAAGATTGCAACCCGCTAAAAAGGGAACTGCTCGAGACAATTGAGCATTTCAGGATCCCTCTCTGGCCGCTTGAATCTTTCGCAAAATCGATGATCTATGATATCAATAACGATGGCTTCCCTACTATCGAATCATTCCTGGAATACTCCCAGGGAGCATCAGTCGCACCTGCTTCAATCTTTGTTCACCTGAACGGGCTGACAAGAAGAAACGGAGAATATAAAGCACCCGTGTTTGACATCAGGGAGGCCTCGGTACCTTGTGCAATATTCAGCTACCTGGTCCACATAATACGTGATTTCCAGAAAGATCAGCTTAACAATCTGAATTATTTTGCCGATGATCTCATAATAAAAAATAACCTTTCACGGAAGGATCTGAATGAATTCGCACATGGATGTCCGGTAAATGACAACTTCAGGAACCTGATAAGTGTATATCTTACACTTGCAGACCAGTACCGGCTTAGAACATACGACCAGATAAAGAAGATAAGCCCGCTTCTGGAACCCAGGTATCGGCTCAGCCTCGAAATCATTTTTTACCTTTACCTTGTGGTCTTTGAAAGGATCGATATCCGTTATGGCAAGTTTACCACTGAAGAACTTAATCCCACTCCTGACGAAACAAGGCAGAGGGTTTATGATGTTATTATCAGATTCTGCGAGTAGGAGCAAGCCTTTCAATTTGTCAGCCCCCCATCCCCCCTGAAGGGGGACTAATCCAGTTCCTTTATCTGGCTATTCAGATATATCAGGCCCCCTTTAGGGGGCAGTCCCGCTTAAGCGGGACAGGGGCTAAGCTCAAACTTTTTTCATTATCTTTCCTGCCAAATTATATTCTCATGAAAAAGCTATTTATTTTAATATTATTCTTCATCCCGATATTCTTATTTGCCGCTCCTAAGGAAAAGGTTTATCTCTTTTCGTATTTTGAAGGGAACGGCGTCGACGGTCTTCACCTGGCATACAGCCGCGACGGATATACTTTCATACCACTGAATAACGACAAGTCGTTTCTGATGCCTGTTGTCGGCACCTCCAAGCTGATGCGCGACCCATGTATCATCAGGACTGAAGACGGAACTTTTCATATGGTGTGGACGGCAGGATGGACCGAAAGAGGTATTGGATATTCCTCGTCCAGGGATCTTATCCACTGGTCGGAGCAGAAATATCTGATGGTAATGGAAAAAGAACCCACAGCAAAAAATACCTGGGCTCCGGAAATACAATACGACAAAAAGAATCAGCAGTTTCTCATATTCTGGGCCACAACGATTCCTGGTCGTTTTCCTGAGACGCAGAAGGATGGTGACACCGGCTATGACCACAGGATATATTATATCATTACAAAGGACTTTGTGACATTCTCTGAAACAAAACTATTTTACGATAAAGGCTTCAACGTAATTGATGCAACTATAAATACCGGCGGAAAAAACTACGTCATGTTCCTGAAGAACGAGACCCGCACCCCGCCGCAGAAAAATATCAGGGTTTCGACGGCTTCGAGCCTCTATGGTCCATGGTCCGATCCTTCGGAGCCGATCACGGGCAAATACTGGGCCGAGGGACCGACCTCTGTCAGGATCAATAATACATGGTTTGTCTATTTCGATAAATATGTCGACAAAAAATATGGCGCTGTCATCTCTAAGGATCTTAAGACATGGGAGGATATTTCAGATAAGATCTCCTTTCCGAAAGATGCCAGGCACGGCACCGTCTTTGAAGCTGACGAAAGCATACTTGCCGGATTGATTCAATATTCTGCCGACCGGCAGACGAGGGACGAGGATAAGAAGGAGGTAATGAAATCGGTAGTTTTCTTTAATGTAAAGGCATTCGGAGCCAAGGGCGACAGCACGACAATCGAGACCGATGCCATCAATAAGGCCATTGATGCTGCGGCAGCTTCAGGCGGCGGAACAGTTTACTTCCCTGCCGGAAAATATCTCAGTTTCTCCATTCATCTTAAAAGCAATATCACCCTCTTCCTCGATAACGGAGCATATCTCATCGGAGCTGATTCAGAAAAGGGACTTGGCGGGTATGATGCACCTGAACCAAATGCAACCGACATGTACCAGGATTTCGGCCACAGCCACTGGCATAACAGCCTCATCTGGGGCGAGAACCTTGAGAATGTAGCAATCATTGGTCATGGATGGATAGTCGGCAACGGTCTTACTCGGGCCGGCAGACCGAACCCCGGCCTGGGCAACAAGGCAATTGCCCTGAAGCTTTGCCGCAATGTGATACTGAAGGATTTCACGGTTCTGCGCGGCGGTCATTTCTGCCTACTTGCCACCGGGGTGGATAACCTTACAATAGATAACGTTAAACTCGACACCAACCGCGACGGCTTCGACATCGACTGCTGCAGGTATGTACACATGTCAGACTGCAGCGTCAACTCACCATTCGATGATGCCATTGTCCTGAAAAGCTCCTATGCTCTTGGCTTTGCCAGGATGACGGAAAATGTGACCATAACCGGCTGTTCGGTATTCGGATTCGACATCGGCACATTCCTCGACGGGACATACCAGCGGAAGAATTATGACCGCGTTCCCGACCGCGGTGTCGTCACCGGCAGGATCAAATTAGGAACTGAGTCGAACGGAGGCTTCAGAAACATAGCCATTTCGAATTGCACATTCGAGTTTTGCAGGGGACTGGCCCTCGAGACTGTCGACGGTGCCTTGCTTGAAGATATAAGCATTTCAAATATTACCATGCGTGATGTGATGGGAGCTCCGTTCTTCCTCCGGCTGGGCGCAAGACTGAGAGGCCCTGAAGGAATTCCCGTCGGGAAGCTGAGAAGGGTGAGTATCAGCAATGTGGTTGTGTACAGCGCCAACCCCGATTATGCTTCACTATTCCTCGGAATGCCGGGGTTCGACATTGAGGACATTAAATTCAATAACATTTCGCTTCTTGTAAAAGGAGGTGCGCCAAAAGAACAGGCTGAATCAATTGTTCCGGAAAAAGAGAAAGCCTATCCCGATCCTCAGGAGTTCGGAAAAATTCCGACTTACGGATTTTTCATCAGGCATGTAAAGAATCTTGAAATGAATAACGTAGAGCTGAATCTTGAAAATGAAGATCTGCGTCCTCCATTTATCCTGGAAGATGTTAAAGGAGCTTCGTTCAATAATGTGAAGGCGCCTCATGCACAGGGAGTGCCCACATTCATACTAAAAAACGTGACTGACTTTAAAACAGTTCAATGCGGTTCAGTCCCGGATAAAAAAATAGATACGGCTGATAATTTAAAATTTTAAAAGGTCCCGATAGCTATCGGGATCTCTAAGTAACAAAGGGAGAAATTGATGAACAAAATCAAACTATTCGCTCTCATTCTTTTATTCTGCTTTAGTTGCATATTGTCAGGACAAAAGACTAATCCTTATAAACCTGATTTCAGAACTCCCTCCGAAATTAAAGGGATGAAACTTGTATGGAATGATGAATTCAACAGGAAAGGTAAGCCCGACCCGGCTAACTGGACGTACGAAAACGGCTTTGTAAGGAACCAGGAGCTTCAGTGGTACCGACCTGAAAATGCAAATTGCAGAAAAGGAGTACTTCTTATCGAAGGACTAAAGAAGAAGATAAATAATCCCAAATATATTGCAGGAAGCAGCGACTGGAAAACCGGAAGGGAGTTTGCTGAATATACATCAGCCTGCATAAAATCCATAGGATTGAGACAGTTTCAGTTCGGCCGTTTTGAGATACGTGCAAGGATCGATACTGCATGTGGAGCTTGGCCCGCTATCTGGACACTTGGTGTTGCCGGAGGATGGCCTTCAGGTGGGGAGATTGATATCATGGAGTTCTACCGTTGGAAGGGCGTACCCACTATTCTTGCCAACTTCGCATGGGGAACTGATAAGCGTTTCATAGCAAAATGGGATGACCTTAAAAAGCCTTATTCTGATTTCACAAAAGATAATCCGGACTGGGCAAAGAAATTCCACATCTGGAAAATGGACTGGGATAAGGATTCCGTAAAGATATTCCTTGATGATTTGCTTCTCAACGATGTCGCCGTAAAGGATTGCGTAAACCCCGACAGCTTTAATCCTTTCCTCCAGCCGCATTATATTCTCCTTAACCTGGCAATAGGCGCCAATGGCGGAGATCCATCACACTCCCTCTCTCCAATTAAATATGAGGTCGATTGGATAAGGGTGTATCAACGGTAAAGCCCCCCTTCCCCCCTGAAGGGGGGCTAACTCGGTTGATGTATAAGGAATCTGCTTGAGTCCTGTATTTAGGCCCCCGGCATGAAATCCCGATCTATCGGGAGGGGGCAATCCGTCCGCCATTGGCGGACGGATGGGGGGTCACTTTCCCGAAGAAATGCATCTTCATAAACTTTATAAACACCGGATAATCCGTTGGTATCGCCCCGTGTCCGCCGGCATGCATGTAATATCCCAGGTCGTTCAGTATTGGTTGCTTTGCAGCAGGCCATACGTCTGTTTCCAGACACTTTTTTCCAAGCAGCTTCCAGACAGGTCCTGAAGCCACTGCTGCAAGGAATTCCCCTTTGGGGTCGGACCAATAATCGGTATCCCCTGTCTGCAGAAGCAACGGTCTTGGAGCCATCAGGGCAACAAGCATGTGAGCATCGACAGGTGATTTTGAAAAGTCATCCTTATAATTCCTCCAGTTGCCGGCAAACTGGTAGAAATATCTTGTGGAATGTGTCATGTGATTTATATTCTCACCATAGTTTCGTCGTGAAAGTGCTGCGCCACCCTCGCCCCCACAGCTGGCAATTACCATCCCGAAACGGGCGTCGCGGGCTCCCGTCCATAAAACAGTCTTCCCAAGCCGGGAAACACCAAAGAGGGCAACTTTTTTTGAATCAATCTGCGGATCTGTTTCAAGATAATCCATGGCACGGCTAAGTCCCCATGACCATGCAGAAATTGCACCCCATTTATCAGGAGCCGGATAGGTAGTATCGGGCTTCTGGTAATAACCTCTGATGCCATATTTATAACCGTTAGCAAAATCGGGTTCAATGTCGCCATAATAGATATTTGCAAAGCCAATGCCTTCGGAAAGGAACTGGTTAATATCTATCCTTCCGAACCCTGCTGCGCGGTTTACCGGGACTTTTTTCCCATCCCTGCCCCATATTAAGCCACCTTTAATTCCGGGATCATTCGCAACGGTGGCATTATGTGAGAAGCTTACATTCAGGAACAAAGGAACCGGGCCTTTGGCATCTGCCGGCAGGTATATAAGAATATCCATTTTATAATCGGAAGTATCTTTTGTGAAATAAACAGTCACCTGTTTTCTGATCGCTTTTCCATCAAGAGCCGGTGTCCCCTTGTCAAATACATTGAATGACATATCCTTTGGCGGTTCCGGGACACGTCCATACTGGAACTGATAAAAAAGATCAAGTATCTCGGGACGACGCTTTGCGTACCACATCTTTGCGTTCTTCACTTTTTTGCCGCTGAGCATCACAAGAGGATCAGGAAGAGTATAGGTTCCAACCAGCGCTTCGTCATAATTAACCGGGATTCCTGCCACAACCCTGTTAACATTTGCAGGAACGTCCTGGGCGGATACTGCTGAGCACCGGATGGTTATTGTTAATAAAATAACAGATACCCTGAGGAGATTTGTTTTCATGTTAATAGCTTTTATACGATGTTACAAGTTAGTGACTTTATAAATTACGTTTAAACCCGGAGAAAAGATTTTAAAGAATTAAGTTTTTTTAACCCGGGGGAGATTCCTCGCTATCGCTCGGAATGACAATGCTTTTTGGGGTACGACATGGAGGATATGCGATTCGCCTTTGCGAATCGCATATCCTCCACACTATTCAAACCAAATTAATTGTCATTCCGAATGTAGCAGAGCGAAATGAGGAATCTCTCCTGGTATAAATAATATAATTAAAAATGTGTGTAAACAATCCCCCTAAAGGCAGGGGCTGAATTGGTTTTGCAGGGCATGGGGTTTTTAAGTTCAGTTTTTAAATATCTTTATCTGTTCCAAATCGATATCCATGAAATCATTTCTAAAACAGGTCATCCCGGCTCTTCTGCTCTCACTTTCGATCTTTTACCCTTTAAAGTCACAGCAAGTCCCAAAGGATTTCATCGATCCCCCGCACGAATTTTCGGTAATGCCATTCTGGTTCTGGAACGACACACTGAAGGATGATGAGATCATCCGCCAGATAGCCGGCTTCGAAGATCATGGTGTCTATGGGTTTGTCATCCATCCGAGAATTGGCCTGCCCTCAGATATGAAGTGGCTCTCCCCTGAAATGATCCACGCAATGGGTATCGCCATCAGCGAAGCGGCGAAACGAAATATGTATGTGATCCTCTATGATGAAGGAATGTATCCGTCAGGATCATCAAGCGGGCAGGTGGTGGAGAAAAACCCGGCTCATGCTGCACGCGGCCTGGCAAAGATTGATCTGAAAAACGGAGAAATGCCACTCATTGCAAAAGGCATGAAGCTTGTCACTATTGTCAGCCGGCCTGATGGCAGCCGTGTTGCAATAGTTGAGCAGCCTTCAGGAGGAGTAATACGCGGACTTCATTATACAGGCGATGAAAATGGAAGACCTGGCGAGGAGACACCTCCTGCGGGCGACATTCTTAACCCCGATGCAGTTACCAGCTTTATGGATCTTGTATATGAGAAGTATGCAACTTCTTTCGGAAAATATTTCGGGAATACAATTCTGGGGATTTTCACTGACGAGCCTTCTACCCTGGGTCGAAGCAGCATCCGGGGAGTGGTTCCCGGAAACGCTTCCCTTCTTCCTCAGATAAAAAGGATTCTCGGTTACGACATAACTCCCTTTCTTGCCGATCTATGGTATAACGACAATCCCGATTCAAAGATCCATCGCAGCGATTATAACCGCGCAATAAATATCTGTCTCGAAGAGAACTATTACAAGCGTCTCGGCAACTGGTGCTTCCTTCACAATATATCGCTTATGGGCCATCCTGCCGGATCGATGGATATTGGTGCCGAGCGGTATTTCCAGATACCCGGACAGGATCTGGTGTGGCGCTACGTCGAACCGGGGCCGAAGGCTCTTGACGGGCAGAACTCCACTATAGCAAAATGCGCATCGAGCGCAATGCTTCATCTTGAATACCGCCGTAACCTGAACGAGCTTTATGGAGCCTACGGCCATAACCTTACTTATGATGAAATGGTTTGGCTTGCCGACTGGTGCTTCGTAAGGGGACAAAACCTGCTGATCCCTCATGCATTCTTCTATTCCATCCGCGGACCCAGATATGATGAACGGCCTCCCGATGTGGGTCCGAATTCAACATGGTGGCCCGGATACAAGTCGTTTGCCGATGCATGCCGCAGGCTCAGCTGGCTGAATACGGATTCAAGGCAGGTTTGCGATATTGCAATACTCAGCGATGAAGCATTTCTGCCCGACAAACCGGCAAAAATTCTTTTTCAGCACCAGCGCGATTTCAATTACCTTGAAGCCCGCCACCTTGGGAATGAAGCAAGGATAAGTTCAGGAGGAACTGTAATTGCAGGGATGAGATACAAGGCTCTGATCATTGATACAATCTCTTACCTGCCCCATAGTTCAGTGCCTCTGCTTAAAAAGCTTGCAAGGAAAAAGCACCTTATTGTCAACGGTTCATCTAAATATGCATCATGGTTCAAGGGGGCGCTTGTTTATACCACTGATGACGACCTTTTGAATGCGGTCGACAGGCTCACTAATCCTGATATTGTCCTTGATCAGCCTTCTGAGAATATCAGGTACAGGCATGTAAGCAAAGGGGGAGATGATTATTATATATTGTTTAATGAGGAGGGAACTGAAGTGAATACAGGCGTCAGGCAGGTTAAAACTGGCAACCGGCAACCGGCAACCGGCAACCGGTACTGGTTTAATCCTAATACAGCAGAAGTTTTTCAGTCGCCGGAAAATGAAATAGTGCATTTCAAGCCTCATGAACTTAAAATACTATGGATACCGGGTGCAAAATGAATTGCTATCAATGAAAAAACAGCTGTTCCTGCTTATTGCTGTGTGCCTGCTGACGGGGGCCGGGGATCCGGTGAGCAGAGTGCCCTCCGGATTAATGGTTGAGCTCATACGTCAGCCCGAAAAGGTGAAAATTATGGACCTGAAACCTGAGTTTTCATGGATCGTTCCGGCTTATGCAAAAAGCCAGACCGCCTTTCAGATCCTTGTTTCGGCAGAAAGGAAAAAGCTGATGGAGGATTCGGGGGATATCTGGGACAGCAAAAAAACATTCGGTTCAAATTCTTCGTGCGTCGAATTCGGCAGTGATGAACTGAGACATAATTCAACCTATTTCTGGAAGGTGAGGATATGGAACAGCAGGAACAGGCCGTCAGGGTATTCGGAGATACAGCAGTTCAGCACCGGTGACCCCGACGGTTATCATTCTACCTCTGATCGCTTTGAGTACACATTCAATGAGTCTTCAGGGCTTGTAAAATTCTCAAAGGGACACTGGTTGTTCGGCTTCGGGAAAGATGCATTCGGAACACTTCTTATCCGGACATCATCTCATAAAAAGGATACACTCGTCATTCATATTGGCGAAAAGACTGCTTCGGACGGGAAGGTCGACAGGAATCCCGGCGGGTCAATACGATACCAGAAAGTCATTCTTCCTCTTACACCCGGGGAAAATGAATATGTCCTTAATTTACTGCCCGATACACGGAATACCGGTGCTGCAGCAATTCATCTTCCCGACACGATCGGAGTCATAACCCCTTTCAGGTATGCAGAGATCGAAAACTTCCCTGAAGACATGATGCCTGAAGATGTAATTCAGCGGGCAGTAACTTATTGTTTTGACGATAGCGCCTCTTCATTCACATCTTCAGACAGTATCCTCAATCAAGTCTGGGATATCTGTAAATACTCTGTAAAAGCCACATCTTTTGCCGGCATTTATGTCGATGGCGACAGGGAGAGAATTCCCTATGAGGCCGATGCATACATTAACCAGCTTGGTCATTATTACACCGATCGGGAGTATTCAATGGGAAGGGTTACCAATGAATATTTCATCCAGCATCCCACCTGGCCTACCGAATGGATACTGCATACTGTACCTCTCTTTTACAATGATTTCATGTTCACCGGCAATATTGAATCGGTAAAAGAATTCTATGCTGAGCTGAAGCATAAGACGCTCTTCATGCTTGACAGAGGCGATGGCCTTATCAGCTCAAAGAACGTGACTGATGAAATTATGAAAAGCATCGGTTTTGCAGATGTGAAAGAGCGGATCAGGGATATCGTGGACTGGCCCCCTGCACAGAAGGATACCGGATGGAAGCTTGCAGGTTCTGAAGGCGAGCGCGACGGTTATGAAATGACAGATATCAATACTGTTGTAAATGCATTTTATTACAATGGCCTTGTCATGATGTCGAAGCTGTCGGGGTATCTTGGTAAAACAAAGGATTCTGTTTTTTTCAGCGGGGAAGCTTTGAAGACCTATCGCTCGTTCAATGAAAAGCTGTTTGATAAGGTGAATGGAATTTATATCGACGGCGAAGGTTCGCATCACTCTTCGCTGCATGCGAATATGACTGCTCTGGCATTCGGGCTTGTCCCGGAGAAAAATATCCGGCCGGTCACAGAGTTCATAAAATCGAGAGGGATGGCCTGCAGTGTTTATGGCTCCCAGTACCTCCTGGAGGCTCTTTACAGGGCCGGAGAAGATCAATATGCATTGGGTCTGCTGACAGCAACGAACGACCGGAGCTGGTATAACATGATCAGAAGCGGATCGACGATTACAATGGAGGCATGGGATATGAAATACAAGCCCAATTCCGACTGGAATCATGCATGGGGCGCCGCGCCGGCAAACATTATACCGGGCTTCCTCTGGGGCATTGCTCCCGTCGAACCCGGATTTGCAAAGGCAGTGATAAGGCCGCAGCTGGGGGCCTTGATATACAGTAAAATAACTGTCCCCACAATTCGAGGAAGCATCATTGCAGAATTCAGAGATAACATTAAAACGAAGGTGTATTATGTTACTATTCCTTCCAATATGAAATGTGATTTTATAATGCCCGGTTCCGGTAAGGTTGTTTCTCTGGTGAGCGGGTATAACAGGATTGTTATTAAATGATTATCCATATCCCCTACGGGGAATTAATTCATTTACCATCATATCCTTTCTACAATTCCTTAACCCCGACGGGGTATGGAACAAAAGGCAGAAACCGTTTTCAACTACAAGCATTGCCCGCAGGGCATATGGCATTTTTGAATAAATATTCCTGTAACATATTATTATACCCCATAGAGGTGATGGAACATTCATTGCCCGTAGGGCATACGGATTTGTAGCATAAATCCTAAAAAAGCAATTTACCATACCTCGTAGAGGTTATGAGAAGTGGTCAAAAAGAAAGACTATTCCTTACCACCAACCGTTATCCATTTTTTAACTATTTTTGAAAGCTTAAATAATCAGACATGAAAACCCGGATTTTATTATCAGCCATCATCATTGCCATCATACCTGTCATTAATTCAAATGCCCAGCAGAAAACAATGAATCTCTGGCCCGGAGGTATTCCCGGACTTGTGTTCACCGATTCGTACATTGAAAAATCGACAACAAGCGAAGGGCTCATCACACGTTTTGAGAAGACCACCAACCCGATGATTTACATCTTCCTTCCCCCTAAGGAGAAGACAACCGGCACTGCAGTTCTTATTTGTCCCGGAGGAGGCTATGCCGCCCTCGCTTTCGGACACGAAGGCAACGCCATTGCTTCATGGCTGAACGATAACGGCATCGCAGGTATTATACTTAAATACAGGCTTCCCTCCGACCTTATCATGAAGGACAAATCCATCGGACCTCTGCAAGATGCCCAGGAGGCTATGCGTATCATACGCCGGAATGCCGTTGCGTGGAATATAGACCCGAAAAAAGTCGGCGTAATAGGATTCTCGGCAGGCGGACATCTTGCCTCAACCCTTTCGACCCATTATGCCGATAAAGTGTATGATGTGGCAGATACCGTAAGTGCACGCCCTGACTTCTCATTGCTTATTTATCCCGTGATAACGATGGATGCCTCCTTCACTCATGCCGGTTCAAGGAAGAACCTCATTGGCGAGAATCCTTCCGATGAGGCGATAAAAAGCTTTTCAAACGAACTGCAGGTGAACGAAAAGACGCCCCCGGCCTTTATGGTCCATTCAGCTGACGACCAGACCGTACCTGTGAAAAACAGTATTGTATATTACGAACAGCTTGTGAAGTACAATATCCCTTCCGAGCTTCACATCTTTCAGAAAGGCGGGCATGGTTACGGCCTTGGCGGGAGCAAGGATACACAATCTGCCTGGCCAGGTCTGTGCATAAGCTGGCTGAAGGCATCAGGATTCTAATAAAATTTCACTCAGGTCAGATAAGATGAAACACTTTTTTAATACTGATCCGGTCTGCTGATGAAAAAGGTACTTATAATTTCTCTGCTTTTTCTTATCTCCTTTTACGGGTATTCTCAGAAGGTCAGTGTTACAATCGTTAGCACAAGGGGCGCTGGTAGTTCCGAATGGCAGGTACTCGACGAGAATTACCTCCAGGTGATCCGGGGGGATGAATACCCGGGTGATTCAATAGTCTTTTCACTTGAGGCAAACAAGCGTTATTTTCTCCAGGTTTCCATTACCGATATCCTGAAGCCGGGCGTACCTCTTTATACAGTGCTCCTTGATAAAGAATACATTTTGAGTGCAGGATCAGAAACAGAACCGGGCGATTACTTTTACCCGTTCTTCACCGGGACCAGGGAGACTCAGACAAAAATCATTGGCGGCACCGATGCTGCGATAAGTGATTTCCCGTGGCAGATCTATTTTATTTCAGGAAATTATCAGTGCGGCGGTTCCATCATCTCACCCGGCTGGGTCGTCACTGCTGCTCATTGCGTTAAAAATACGAGCGGGAATACGATCTCTCCTTCACTGATGGCCATTATCGCCGGATCAAGCACTCCAACAACTTCAGGAACAAGATATTATGTAAGTCAGGTTATCCCTCATCCAAATTTCAACAGCACTACTCTGGAAAATGACATTGCCCTTCTGAAGGTTAGCAGTACCATCAGCTGCACAAACTGCAAACCAATAAAACTTATGAGGGTAGAGAATGCCGTTGAAGGATATACCGATCCGGGAACTATGGCGTGGGTCACCGGATGGGGACTTACTGATGAAGCAAGGAATATTGTGCCAACGAATCTTCAGAAAGCCCAGATGCCGGTTGTATCAAATTCAGTGGCAGGAATTGTATGGGGATCAATTCCCTCGACCGATATTATGGCTGGATATCTGAATGGCAATAAGGATGCATGCAGCGGCGACAGCGGCGGACCAATGTCGGTTTATGTGGATGGCGAATATAAACTGGCAGGCATCGTCAGCTGGGGAAGCACCAAATGCGACACCTATGGAGGTTATACAAGGGTATCGGACCTTGAAACATGGATCAGAAACATGACGGGGATATATGATTACACTCCTGCAATACCGGCAGGCGACAGCCTTGTATGCGAGGGGACTAGATCAAGTGATTACACTGAAGAACTGGTATCAAGTGCTCTGGCATATGAGTGGAAGCTGCTCCCATCCAACGCAGGTTCCATATCCTTTAACTGGGAGAAGGCAAATATTACCTGGAATCCGGGTTTTAACGGTGCAGCAACCGTCAGCGTAAGAGTTAAATTAACCGATTCCTATTCAGAATGGGCAGTAAAACCCGTCACCTGCGCTCTTAACACAAAGCTGCTGCGTCAGCCGGGCGATACTTCCATATGCGCCGGGAACCGGCTGAACGTCTTTCTCGAAACGGAAGGTACAAGTCTCAGATACGACTGGTATAAGGATGGTTCCTTCTATCTGACAAATAATTATAATCTTCTCTCCTGGCTCAATGTTCCGGAATCAGTCACGGGAAAGTACCGGTGCCAGATAACTGGATTATGCGGGACACTCTCCACAATTGTGTTTAATATAGATGTTTACACGGTTACGGCAATCAACAGCATATCGCCTGATATCACCACGGATTATGGAAGCAGTATAACACTCAGTGTCGACGCCGTCGGGCATGATCTTAATTACCTGTGGATGAAAAACGGCGCCCCTGTTGAAAACAGCAATTCCCCGGAATTTGTAATGCAGAATGTCGATGCCCGCAACATCGGTCTCTACAACACAATCGTTACAGGCACATGCGGCACGCAGACCAGCGATTCGTCATATGTTTATCTTAAGCAGAGCGACGCTGCATCAGCCTCGGGTTTTTTTGTCTGGCCAACAGTGGTAACAGACGAGGTGAATGTGGCAATAGATAATTCAGATAAATATGACATCCGGATCGTAAATCTCTCGGGGAAGCTGATGTTCAGTTCATTGAACCGGCAGTACCAGACCACCATACCCCTTGGTAATTATCCAAAAGGTATCTATATCCTGAATGTCAGGGACAATAAGCTCTCAAAATCAGTGAAGCTGGTAAAGGAATAAGAAATATCATGAAAGAAGCTTCTCAGATTACATTTGAAATCTACTCTCTTCTCGAGACTTGGGAAAATAAACTGGCCGGTCTGCCTGCTGAGGCGATAATGCAGCGCAGGAACAGCCAGAACCTTAGATCACTGGAACAGGAAGACTGGGTTCAGGGAAGTCGGATACAGGGAGAAGATCGGGAAAATGGACGGCGTCTGGAGAGACACAATACTGCTTGAAAGGCGAAGCAGGATAGCCGGAAAATAAAAGCTCCTCCCGGCACTTTACTTATTCCATAGAATTTCTTAAATTGTATTGTATTTGAAAGCTTTGTCTGCCGCGGCATATTATGAAGGGAAGGAGATAACGGCGGTGTTGGATGGCATGTGACTGACGGGGCGGAGCATTAACAATATATAAGAGACTCATATTCAAAGTTTAATAAAATGAAAAACCGGCAAAACATTAGAAAATTTCTTCTTTTAATTTCTTTTATTCTATATCCAATAACTTTTTTCATTCTATCACCTGATCTTCTTTTATTTGGAGCCTCAGAGAAGATAGTCGCAGGTGATATACTATTTTTTGGATTACTATTCATTCTGTCATTTGTCATTGGAAGACTTTTTTGCGGTTGGATTTGTCCTGCCGGAGCACTTCAGGATTATTGTTTTGTGATTAATAAGAAACCAGCACCAAACAAATTGAACTGGATTAAAATGTTGCTTTTCGTTCCATGGATATCTTTTTTTGTCTTTTTAGTTATATACTTTGGAGGATTCAAACATGTCGATTTTTTTTATAAAAGAGCATTTGGTATCTCCATCGCTGGTGCGACTGAATGGATAATGTATTTTATGACAGTTGCTTTGGTTGTTTTAATGGCGGCATTAACAGGCAAACGAGGACTTTGCCACTATCTCTGTTGGATTTCGCCTTTTATGATTATTGGTGGCAAGATCAGAGATTCATTAAAGATCCCTTCTCTGCGACTTATCACAAAACCTGATTTATGCAATTCCTGTGGATTATGTTCTCGTGTATGTCCTATGTCACTTCCGTTAGACGAGTTGATAAAAAATGGTGAGATTGGTCATTCTGAATGCACATTATGTTCGACATGCATTGATTCATGCCCAAAATGTGTCATTAAATTTGCTTTTAGATATTCACAAAAAATTATAAAGAACTAAACATAAAAACAAGTTATAGGGCATTTCTGCTCGGAATGAGACTTTGCTTATTTTTCCAGGTATTCTGAAAATCTTTGATCAATATGCTGGTTGAACCACTTATCGACAACTGATTTCTTAAACCTCCACTCCTTCCCTAATTTTGCGGCGGGGATCTTTCCATTTTGTGCCCATGTATATATGGTCTGAGGTTTTAGCTTTAAATACTTTGCTACTTCTTCTATGGTCATTATTTCATCCATACCCTACTTCCTTCTGAAGGTTAATGTTACAGTTGTATCAGTATGATTAAGCTTATTTAAGAGTTTTATTAATGCAGTGTCAGTAATATCTGATTTTATATTATCCTGTTTTTGGCTATCAGGTTTGACTTCAATATCCTGGTCTGAATTTGTTGGTTTGACAAGTTGCTGAACAGAATAAATTATAGCAGTATAAAAATTACCTTCATATTTCCTGAACAGCTTAAATTCCTCAGTCTTGTTGCACAAAAAGGGACGAAGGTTCCAAGCTATCTGAATTCCGACAAAAGCCAGTATTATCATCCATATTCTGAAAACATTAACCCCAATATGTGGGTATATATCTTTTTTCTCACAAGCGAATTTTAACGCATCGACTATGAGTCTCATTCCGAAGATCCCTGAGAAGATAAATATCGCTACATGTAAAAGTTGCAGGAAATGATAGTTTCCGCCAGTCACTTGAAACAATATAACAATAGGGGCAAATGAAATAGCAATTGCAGAGGTAAGTACAAATCCGCTTAAAATAATAAAAACCATCTGTCTCAACGTCATCTTGGATCCCAAGACTTGTTGAATTACATAAAAGGATGGAAAACAGATTAGAATTGCACTAAAAAACAGGAATGTCACTTTGAATCCAGCGACAATTGATTGAAGGAAGCTATGATAACTCCCCATGACAATTCCATAAAGAAATGTAAAGACACAAATAATTAGCACCTGATTCAAGATTAATCTTCTCGATTGATCCTTATTCCGTTCCTCAAAATATGACTCTGTGTTCTGAAATATTTTGAAAACTTCTATTAATCCACTTGCCTTTTCCATGATAAAAGAAATTGATGAGACTATAAAGTTACTAAATATTTTAATAATTACCAATGTTTATTACTGTTTATTACTGTTTTTTATTAATTAGCCCTGTATTCTGAAGATAAAAAACAATATAACACTCTATAACACGGACAATAAAGGTCCTAAATCTGGTCACCGGGAACCAGTTGCCGGCTACCGGCTTAACGCCATAAGTTGTGCAAGATCGTACGGGCGGGGAAACTGTGAGATTTTTAAGTTAATTTGGCAACTTCTTTTAAATTTATATGCTCCCAAAACAGAACACATACAGACCCCGAACCAGAAATTGTTCTCTTTTCAAAATAGCCCCGGAGGTCAGGATTTTATATTCTGTTCTGCTCATAGGATTATTCCTTTCCCCTGTAAACCTCTCCGGGCAGCATAAAACAGTAAAGACATATTACTCCAACAAGAATATAAAATCATCAGGTTCAACATATACGTACTCATTATTCTATGACGATAAATCAGTGCATAAAAAATACAAGTTCTTTGGCCAGGTAGAAAAAAAGGAAAAAGAATGGAAATACTGGTATCAAACCGGGCAGATCGAAAGAACCGAAAATTATAAGCTTGTTAAAAACAAAGACCCAAAGAGTCTCCCAGATGGATTATGGACATATTATAACCCGCAGGGTATCAAATATAGGGAGGACACTTACAAAGATGGCAAACTTGAATCAGGCGAGCGAGAAATTTATTGTGATACAGGTTTAGCAGGCAAAATCTCGATTAAAAATGGAATTCCTGATACATCATTATCCGTTCCACTTACAAAACAGGATAATCTGATAATAAACCCTGATTTCAACTTCTATTTCTATAAATCCATTCCAATAGTTTACCATGGCAATGACAGGATTGAAGCCTGGGTGCCCTTCTGGACAACCCCGGGGAATTATACTCCCGATTATATCAGTAACCTGAGGTTTATCGATGTACTCGATTACAATTTTCTTTTTGATTTTAAGCTTCCTGAAAAATTCAATTATATCGGGATTGCCCTGTTCAAAGATGATGATGATTATTCAGAGTATATCCAGGGTAACCTGGCTGAACCCCTGGTTAAGGGCAGGACATATTGCTTTAAAATCTCAATCAATTCAACAAGATTTACAAAATACCTGGTTAACCACCTTGGTTGTTACTTCTCTCCAAACGCCATCTCAGTCAATAACGAAAACGAAGATTCCTTCTCCCCGCAAATTTCCTTTTCATACCTGCCGACTGAATCGAAGTCGTTTGTGACTCTTTGTGACTATTTCATTGCCAAAGGAAGTGAAAAATATCTGACTATAGGCCGCTTCATAAAGAGAGGCGACCTCTCGGTAACCGTAAAAGATAACTTCCCGGCAAGCGGGTTCAATCTCGATAAATCATCTTACTATCTTATCGACAAGGTTGAACTTTCTGAAATACATGATTCTCTTGAATGTAACTGCAGAACGCTTATTGATAAGCTTCAGCTGGATCAAAAACAACCAGATACCAACAGGTTAAAGCTCATGACCTATTTCAATGATTTAAAAGAAGGGAAAGCTGTTGTACTTAATAATGTCAACTTTGATTTTGATAGTTACATTCTTCTGAAATCTTCTGAGGAAACGTTAAATACTTTCTTACAATATCTTAGTGATAATCCGGATCTCAGATTCAGGATTTGCGGACATACCGATAATATAGGAACTGACGAATACAATCTCGATTTATCAATTAAGAGGGCAAAATCGGTGTATAACTGGCTTGTAAATAAAGGCATTCAGCCATCAAGACTGGAATATACCGGTTTCGGCAAAAGAGAACCTTTGATAAATTCAACAGATGATAAGTCAAGGGCTGTTAACCGCAGAGTTGAAGTTCAGGTTATTAATAAATAAGTAATTATTTGTTTATGATGACTCGCTTTGATAGAAAAATTATAAATCTAATCTTAACACGAACAATAAAGGTCATAAATCCGGTCACCGGTCGCCGGTAACCGGAGACAATCTCTTTACTTTCGCCTTTCTTCTTTATCCTTTCTCCTTACGAAAGTAAACCAAAGGCATTCTTAGAAACCACTTCCTATAAACAGCCTGACATATTATCCGCCATTTTGGTACAATTATTGTGGGATTTAATTTTCATTAGCCTGCACAATATGAAAAAAACATGCCTGCTTTTAGTAACGCTAATAGCGTTATACAATCCGGTCAGCTTTTGCAATAGTACTAATTTCCAAACTCATCCCGGGAATGATTCTATGAAGATTGTAGAGAAAGTATATCTTCATACAGATCGTGATTGTTATTACCCTGGCGACGATATCTGGTTCAAAGCATATCTTGTCGATGCTTCGTACAGGTTACTTTCAAATCACAGCAATAACCTGCATGTTGAGCTGATTTCTCCCGCTTCAAAAATAATTGATAGCCGTATTGTCAGACTAAATGAAGGATTAGGCAATGGGGATTTCCGGTTAACGGAAAGCCTGAAATCAGGACGATACCATATAAGAGCATACACAAACTACATGCGAAATTTCGATGATCAGTTATTCTTCAATAAAAACATTTCAGTTATTAACTCATCAGATAATGCCGGAGTATTTTCTGATACTACCAGGTACATCAAAAACAAATTGGAAATAACCTTTTTCCCTGAAGGTGGTTCATTGGTCGATTATGTTTCTTCCATTATTGCTTTTAAAGCTATGAATGCCTCCGGAGCGGGCTGTGAGGTATCCGGAGAGATATATTCTTCTGCCGGAGATTTAATTACGACGTTTAAAAGTACTCATCGGGGCATGGGAACTTTCTCCCTGAAACCGGTTCCCGGGTTAAATTATTATGCTGTTGTTAAAAATCTGTCCGGTGATGAGGTCAAAAGTAAAATCCCCGGGAGCTTTTCAACAGGCGCAGCTTTAAACATATCAAGGAACGACAGCAATGAGCTTTTTGTAACGGTCAGGACGAACATTGAGACATTGCCTTTGGTTCTTGATCGCGATCTGACCCTGACAGCTTCTGCACGCAACATACCATACAAGGCTGTAATTTTCAGAATGAAATCCCTTACTACCCATTTTATTTTCCCGACTGAATATCTTCCTGCCGGTATTGTTATGTTTACATTATCCGGTCTGGATAGCCTTCCTCTTTGTGAACGGCTGGTATACATTCATAATAATGAAGATGCCAGGGTTAATATAGAAACCAATAAAAGGGTATATAAACAGCGTGATTCCGTATCGGTAAAGATATCATTATCCGAAGATTCCGGAATCGACCAGGAAGCCTTTCTTTCGTTATCTGCAGCTGAAAATATTTCTGTTAACAGCTCTTCTCAATTCCCTTCTACGATTTCTTCCTGGTTTCTTCTTGAATCAGATGTCCGCGGTCCTGTGGAAGAACCATCATATTATTTTGATCCATCAAATCCAAAACGGTTGGAAGATCTCGATCTGCTTTTATTGACACAGGGATGGCGTGATTTTGAATGGAAGTATAAGGATATGAATTACCTTCCCGAAACCGGGTTTACAGTTTCAGGAAGACTTAGAAAAATATTTGCTAATGTACCATTGGAAAACTCTAAGGTAATTATCGCAATTTTAAAAGGTGAAAATCCCATAATATGCACTGTTCCTGCTGATACTACCGGAAGGTTTAAGCTCGAAGGAGTCGATCTTACAGGTGATGCAAGGTTGATCGTAAGCGGGAAAGGGAAAAAAGAACATTTGCAAGGCTGGCTGCTCATGGATTCTCTTAACTATTCACCGGCGAAGGTTCAGGAAAATATAATCCAGTCAAAGTTATTGCTAAATGATAATCGACTCTTAACAGAAAATATTAAAGAAAATACAAAAGCATTAATACAGGAGGCAGAGATAAAGAAAACTATAAGGAAAAAATATTCACTATCCGATACTATTGAACTGGACGAAGTAAAAATACTTGAAAAACGACCGGAACTTGTACAATCAGCTCATGTAACAAGTGTTCGCCGTCTTTATGGATCACCTGACAATGAGTTAATAGTCACTCCTCAATTATACTATTTCCAAAACATCCCTTCATTGCTTTCTGGAAGGATTGCGGGAGTGTGGGTAATGCGTATCCCTCAGCTTTGGGAAACAGACTCACAAATCCGAATGCAAGGAGCTAAAGAGCAACCCACTTTCTTTCTGGACGGTGTGAGAGTACCGTATGATGTAATATCGTCCGTATCTGCCAGTGAAATCGACAGAATCGATGTCATAAAACCAGGTGCCACTGCTTCAATTTATGGTATGAGTGGAGCAAATGGGGTAATTTCAGTAATTACTGGATTTGGTGGTCCTTTCACAGACAGACCGGTATTTTATTCAGTAAACATCAAATTCTCAGGGTATAATGAACCACGCATCTTTTATTCTCCAAAACATTCCTCTACTTTAGAATCGGATTACAAGCCTGATCTGCGGACTACTTTATTCTGGGAACCAAATATAAAACTGGAGAACAACCAGTACCTTAATCTGAAATATTTTAATGCAGATAATTCTTCGACAATTAAAGTAACTGTCGAAGGGATTACAACAACCGGGATTCCGGTGATGGCCACGACAGAATATGGTGTAAGGTAAGCTATCCCATGATCAGCCTTCTCCTTATATTCAGAAAATTATAAAAACGACTTGCAAGACATGACCCATTGAATCTTTTTTCTTTACTTCAGTTAACTGAATACTATGTATATTTTATATAGATTTGGAATTGCCAAATAAACCAGTCTGCTATGCCAAGAAAAAACACTTTAACCGCTGCCATTTCATTACTGATTCTCTTTACAGGAACTCTGTATGCTCAGAATAATAGTCAGCCAGTACAAAAAACGAGGAAAATAAAACTCCTTAAAACAGAAGATTTTAAACATACTGATGTTGGAAACCCATCAATTGCAGGTATTGTAACTGTGTCTGACGGAGGATTTGACATTACTGCAGGCGGAGCAGATGTGTGGGGTGTAAAGGATGAATTCAATTTTGTTTATATTGAAAAAACTGGGGATTTTGACTTCGTAGCCCGAATTGAAAGCCTTACTGCTACCCATCAGTACACCAAAGCGGGATTAATGGCCCGTGAAGATCTGACACCCGGAAGCAAACATATTTATTTTCAGATTTTCCCGAATAATACTCAACGGAATAAAAACAACGGTGGATTTGAATATCAGTACCGTCAGATTACAGGTGGTGAAATGAAAGCAATTTATCCTGCAAGGATTGATGGCACGCCTGATTTCCCGGTTACATTTCCGAACACATGGGTACGACTCAAAAGGGTCGGAAACCAGTTTACCGGATATACCGGTACCGATGGCAAATCATGGAAGGAATATGCAACTTTTACTCTCGCTCTTCCTGAAAAAATTTATCTCGGAGCAGCCGTTACTTCACATAAAACAACTGAAATTACTACAGCAAAATTCAGAAACATTGGCATCATTCTCAGGTAAACCCGGACAGTTTATAATAGGCTCAAATGCTGATATGGACAATAAAGATTATAAGCCCGGTCTTCTATGCCAGCCTGCGGAAAACTCCTCAATTCTGAAGAGTTTTTCTATCTGTTTTTCTTAAGCAGATAATTGATCAGCTTGCAAAGCTTATCTTTCAAATCGACCAGCTCCCCGATATCCATAGTTTCGGAAACGAGACCGGAAGCAAGGCTCCCCGGTATTGAAGCTGCCTTTCCCTGCAACAGCTTTCCTTTCCTGGTAAGCTTAACCTGGACCTTTCTTTCATCGCTTGCGGATCGCTGCCGTTTAATAAATCCCTCCGCTTCCATGCGTTTCAAAAGAGGGGTGACAGTGTTGGTATTCAGAATCAGTTTTTGTGAGATGTCATTTACAGGAATGTTATCAGTCTCCCAAAGAACCATTAGTACCAGGTACTGGGGGTAAGTAATGCCCAGATTATCGAGGTATGGCTGATATTCCCTTATTATCAGCCGCGAAGCTGCATATACGGGAAAACATAGCTGATTGTCCAGCTTTAATTGTTCAGATTCCATAAATAGAATGCATTTTTAATTCAAAAACTTCTGTAAATATTTATCAATCTCCTCGGGTTTGGTAACCGGTGCAAATCTCTTGACCGGCTTTCCGTTTCCACCTATTAGAAACTTGGTAAAATTCCATTTGATCTTGCTTCCCCAGAAGCTATTCAATTGCTCCTTAAGGTATTTATAGATCGGATGGGCATTCTCCCCGTTCACTTCGATCTTGGAGAACATCGGGAAAGTAACTCCATAGTTCAAAAGACAACCTTCGGATATTGACTTCTCATCGCCGGGTTCCTGGTTGGCAAACTGATTGCACGGGAAGCCCAGGATAACAACTCCTCTGTCCTTGTATTTTTCGTAAAGCTTCTCCAAACCCTCAAACTGAGGTGTAAACCCGCATTTGCTGGCAGTATTGACAACTAGAATAGTCTTCCCTTCATAAGCCGACATGCTTATCTCTTTCCCCTGAAGGCTCAGTGCCGTAAACTCGTAAAACTGGTTTTTCATTTTTTTATTATTTCTTGTTGTACATAACTCAATTCAATAGCGTCGATGATCTTGTAAAAATATTCTATCGTTACAGATTATATCGTTCGCGATGCAAATATAGTAATTATTTTTATATCGCAAGCGATATTTATTTTTTTATTGCTTTTTAATCCTGCAGGAAAGTCTGATCAAAAAAATTACTGGGATTTTTTCTACATTTATGATCTTTACAGAATCAAAAATACCTCCGAATTAAGTTTGTTTTATTTTCAATAATTTTAAAACATTAATTTTGAGGAAATTATTTACAAGAGACAATTAATCTATTAAATATACCAAAATGAAAAATTTTGTCATGAATGTTTCTGTTGCATCGGTTGCAATGCTCCTGACCTTTGGCTGTACAGGCAGCCGGAACAATAAAGAGAAGAACTTCGCGGAAGTATTTTCAGTAAAAAACATGGATCTGAATGTCAAGCCCGGCATTGACTTTTTCGAATATGTTAACGGGACCTGGAACAAAAATCATCCTATTCCGCAGGATAAAAGCCAATATGATGCTTTCGAGGAATTGGCAGAAATAAACAGAAATAATATCCTGGATATTTTCAAAGAGGTGTCAGGCAAAGAAAACGCCTCGACCGATGCCGTCTCTCAGAAAATCGGTAATCTGTATAACTCGGGAATGGATACAATTAAGATTGAGCAGCTTGACCTTAAGCCCCTGGAGGATTTCTTTTCACGTGTCGACAACATGAAAACCATTGCCGATGTGCAGGATGTTGCATCTTATTTACAACAATTCGGTGTAAATCCGTTCTTTGCAGTTTTTGCCAGCCCGGATCAAAAAAACAGCAGCATGATGATAGCTAATACCTGGCAGACAGGCATCGGTCTCCCTGACAGGGATTATTATTTCAAGAAAGACGATGCAAGCAAAAAAATCAGGGAGGCTTATATTGTTCACCTGACAAGAATGTTTGAACTTTTAAATGACAAACCGGAGATAGCTTCAGCAAATGCTCAGAAGATTTTCAGTATAGAAACACAGTTTGCCGATTCTTCATTTACAAATGTGGACAATCAGGATCCGCAAAAGACTTACAATAAATTCACCGTCTCAGAGCTCGAAACCCTGGCTCCTGATTTTAACTGGAGACAATTTCTTAAAAACATAGGTTATCCAGCTATCTCTGAATTCAATATAAGGCAGCCAAGCTTTATCAGGGGTCTTGACAAGCAGATGAAATCAGTCAGTATCGATGACTGGAAAACATTTTTAAGATGGGAGATCATTAATACATACTCGGCTTATCTGAATGATAAATTTGAAAAACAGCATTTTGATTTTTACCATACGACGCTTTCAGGCGAAAAGGTTATGCCTCCGCGTTGGAAACGGATACTGGATATTACAAGCAGTAGCCTGGGCGAAGCTGTCGGACAGCTATATGTGAGGAAATACTTCCCTCCTGAAGCCAAGGAGAAAATGCTCATTCTTACGGATAACCTTAAAAAATCCCTGAAGAACAGGATTGAGAATCTTACATGGATGGGATCTGAGACCAAAAATGAGGCTCTTGCCAAGCTCGAAAAAATAAATATTAAGATCGGCTATCCGGACAAATGGAGAGACTATTCGGGACTCGAAATCATG
>Ga0209540_10000785_pt1 | contig 26500 bp, 26 predicted proteins | sample BarGraIncu01121A_FD_184501 | JGI IMG/M metagenome (GOLD analysis project Ga0209540, IMG submission 184501) | Arctic peat soil microbial communities from Barrow, Alaska - Barrow Graham LP Incubations 011-21A (SPAdes) (version 2) | ecosystem: Environmental > Terrestrial > Soil > Wetlands > Peat... | reverse complement strand
AAAATAACAAAGTTAAAACCGAAATTATTGATTATAGTGATGGGAGTAAAATTGTTACGAAATATAACAAGAGTGGGAACCCGATAGAAATCATGTATTATAATGATAACAATAAAATCAGACTTGTAACAAGTAAGTATGATAATAGCGGTAATAAATCAGAAGACTCTTATCTTGGATATGAAAGCGGAGATATGTGGTCAGTCTATTTTTATTATGATGAATCGGGGAATACTATCAAAACAAAAGTAGTTGGCAGTGATGACGGAGAGACATATTTTAAATACGACGAGTTGGGAAATCTTATCCAATCAGAATGGGTTGATATTGGCACTAACCAGTCCGCCTCCTATATAACTGAATACAAAAATATTTACGAAAACGGAAATCTTGCTTCCCAAGAAACAATCTGTAACTCACAAACCGAGAATGTAATAATCACCAGGTTTTATTACGAAAACAATATTGTTGTAAACGTCAAAGAGGATCAAAAGAACTGTAAAGACAATTCTATAAACTTTTATTCTAAGAAAACCATAAAATATTTTGATAATGGATTGGTCCAAGAAACAACTTTCGAGAGTAGTTATTCAGATGGATTAATTAATGGGGTTAACAACTATGAATTTTACTCAAATTAAATATAGAATATTATGAAACGCAAATATTTAGCAATAATCCTTTTTCTGTTGATACCGCTTTCTTTTACATTAGGACAATCACTTGAATTATTTGGTCAGAAAGTTTTTTTTGGATCAAGCATGAGTGAACAGAAAAACAATTTCTGGCAAAATAATGGTCAACTTGAAAGCGAATATTCATACATTGAGGTTTATGAAAGTGATAATGTAAATGGTTTCTTTTATAAAAATCAATTAGTTACTCTTTATGTTAATGCTTGGGATAACAATCCCTACCCCGTTTGCGAAGAAATTGAAAATTTGATTACAAACGTTACTCCATACAAACAATATACCGAATTTGATGAGGTCGGCATTTTCGTTGAATTATACAAAACAAACGATTTTTATATTTGCCGAAAAAGCAGCCGCATGAACACAGAGTATATTATTATACCGGTAACATTATTAGAGAAAATTCAGACTGAGCATCCGGATTATTATAAAGAATGTTTTCCTGATTAATTTTTATAACTGTAATAGATATCTTAAGATGGACGATTTTACATATCAATAATAATTTAATATTTTAATCTTTTATCGAACTAATCGAAAGGAAATTATCATGGAAGGAAGTGTAATAAAAGTATTATTTTTAATTTTTGTAATTAATTTTGTCATTTTTCTCGCTATCAGGTATTTTATGCTCTGGTATTGGCGTGTTAATGAAATAGTAAGTTTATTAGAGAAAATTAAAGACGAATTGGCCAATTTAAATCCATCGGTTAAGTCTATAAACAAAAAGCCGGAAGACATAACATATGTAAATCCTTTGATTAAACGCATAAACGATACACTTGTTGATATTTGTTGTCCTTATTGCGGAAATTGGATCTCAATTGAGAAAAAAATAATTGATGCAGGTGAATTCAATTGCCCTAAGTGTCAACATGAGATTAATTATAAAACATAAGCGAAAATTAAAGTTGAGTTTAAAATATAAAAAGAATAACAACTGAATGGTAAATTGTTAAATTAGTATTATAATCAACAATTATTAAATAACATATTTTAATACATTATGAAAAAATTACTTCAGATTATCACATCAATACTTTTTTGTTTCGTATATTCATATTCTTTTTCACAAAATGACACTTCTCTCTCGTCGAATATAGAATATTTTTGTAAAGATTGCGACTTTAAACTGTTTACAGATAATAACTTTAAGCAAATAGTTAAAGATTCGAAATCGAACATTTATGAATTTAATGTTTACGAAAAAAACAGAACTTATTTTTGCATTGTTAAAAACTCCCAACGTAAAGCTGAATCTACTTTTGAATTGGAAGGACAATATATGGAGGATATTGGTTACGCTAAAATTAATGACGTGTCTTCAGATATTTTGATTATAACCGTTATAGGGGGTTCAGGTGGTGCGGGAAAAGTTATTAATTTGATAAATCTTGAAAATATGGTTTCAATATATTTTTCTTATATTTAAATGGGGCAGGAAATTCCCGAAGTATCGAAAAGCAATAATTTTTTAAGTTTAAAAGCTGAATCAGATTATATTAATAAACTTATATTTGAGTATGGTTATTTTGATGAAGAGTATTTAAAGAACAATACGAATAATCCAAATGTAATGATGGAAGTATGGAGATATTATAACAATGAAGTAAATTATGGGAAAACGAGAATATTTACTTACACAGAAATACCGGAATATTTTAACAATACAGACGAACATCCTAAACTTGAGACTGATGAAATGGTTTTTACAGCTTATCACAAAACAGGGGTATTAGCATATAATAAGATTGATAAAACATATTTTGTGATTTTTGTACCTAAGGGGTCATACAGTTGGGTTCAGGTTATTGAAAAATATAAGAATTATATTTTATTAGGTACACGCTTAGAAGGTCTTGCTATTATAAATTTAAACACCTACTTATTAAAAAGAATTGATTTCGGTGAAAAGAATAACGATATAAAGAAAATATCGATTAGGAATAATCGGATTTTAATAAATGACAAAAGAGAAATAGATTTCGAAGAATTTTAATAAAAACATATCCTTATTTAGGATTTTAAAATCCATAACAAATAAAACATGAAAATAAAAACTGTAATATTTGAAATATTTCTGGTTATTTTCTTTTTATACAATTTTACCGGTTCACTATATAGTCAGGATGATTCCAAAAAAGATTCTGAAATCTCTGATATGTCGTTAGAACAAAAAGAATTATTGTATGTATTAAATAATGCCTCGCAGGATTCAGAAGTTTTACAACAATTCGGAGAGCCGGAAGAAAAATCGGAATTTATATACTATGGAGCAGACGATTCCGAACATCAGTTCTGGCTCTACAAGTCGCTGGGCCTTAAAATAGATTTTGTTAAAGATGATAGCAAAACACTATTTGTTAGTTCGGTTAAAATTAACAGCCCCTCAAATCTAAAGACAAGTAGGGGAATAGGTATTAGAAGTACTAAAGATGAGGTTCTTAATGCATACAAAGACGAAATAAATTCTGAAGAAAGTAAAATTTATGAGGGTATGATTGTTGCGGGATCAGTATATGGGGGAATTATATTTGATATTAAAAACGGCAAGGTAACATCAATTTTCATCGGTGCTTCAGCTGAATGATGTTTTTAAAATGAGTAGATTATGAAAAAAAAGTTTTTGATAGTACCTATATGGATAGTTTCAGAAAGAACAATAAAATTACGAATTTTTAAAAAAAATCAGAATATTATGAATTACAATTGTAGAAAAAAAGGCCAATCGTTAAAATTGATTTTTACGATATTGTTGTTAATCATTTCTTCTTTAGTATATTCGCAAAACATAAACAGCGGATTGGTAGCGTATTACTCTTTTAATGGTAATGCCAAAGATGAAAGCGGAAACGGATATGATGGTACTGTAAAAGGGGCTACGTTGACAACAGATAGGTTTGGTAATCCAAATAATGCTTATTCGTTAAATGGCGCTAATCAATATATTAAATTACCTTCTTCAATTAATATTCAGAGTAATTTAAGCATTAGTTTTTGGATAAAAACAGATTTAGTTGATAATGACTCTTGGTATAAAGGAACTTTCCTTATCGATAGAGATATTTGTGGTATTTCAAGGGATTGGAGTGTCTCTATTGGTAGGGGTGGAAAAATTATTTTTAATACGGGGCACTCAAATGCAGACTCTCCGCTGTATTCAAAGACAGACATCAATAATAATGTTTGGAGGCAAATTGTTATTGTTAGAGATGCTTCTTCTGTGAAGAAGAAAATATATGTTGACGGGGTATTAAATAGCGAAGAAAAATTTGAAGAAAGTTACTTTGCAAACAATAATATTAATATCTATATTGGAGCTTCTTATTGTGAAACATCGGATCATGATTATTACAAGGGAAACATTGACGATATCAAAATATTTAATAGAATATTAACAGAAAATGAAATAAAGTCTGACTTTTTGGGTATTAATGATAATGTCTATAATAGTGATTTATTAAAAGCACAACAAGCATTTTCAGAAGGGAAATATCTCTTAGTTCTTGAATTATTAAAAGATTTTCCGGTTGATGATCCTTTATATTTTGATGCAGTAGCATTAATGAATCAAGCAATTGCAAAACTTTCGAGTAATAGCACTCAAAGTTTTGTAACTGTTTCCGGAAGTATTAATTGCGGTTGCAGTAAAGCGATTAGCGGATATGTTGTTTTTGAAGATATGAATACAAGACTAAGTGTCGGCAAATGCAGAATAACTCCAGATGGTTACTATTGCATAGTCCTGCCTTCCGGTAAAATTTATAGCTATTACATAGACTCAAAAGATTTTTATCCTTCGTCAAGAATAATAGATTTTACCACTCCTAATCAAACTCCAAATTATAAAGATAATATTACTTTGGTTTCATATGAAGAAATGAAAGAACAACAAGCTTCAGTTAGAATAAATAATATTTTCTTTGATTTTAATGAATCTAAATTAAAATCAGAATCTTATCTCGAATTAGATAGATTGTACAAATTTTTAAATGACAATTCAGATATATCCGTAGAGATTTCCGGTCACACGGATAATATAGGCTCTGATGAATACAATATTACTCTTTCAAATGCCAGAGCGAATGCAGTTAAGGATTATCTGATATCTAAAGGAATCTCCGGTAACAGAATAATGTCCAAGGGTTATGGTAAATCAAAACCGGTTGCTACTAACGATACTGATGAAGGAAGACAGTTAAATAGGAGAGTTGAATTTAAAATTATAAAATAAATGAAAAACACTAATAAAGTATTATTTGCAATCTTAATGATTGGAATGATTTTTCCTTTCGTTAATAAATCATTTTCTCAAGTTACCGATATAGATGGTAACACCTATAAAACCATAACAATCGGGACACAGGAATGGACGGCGGAAAACCTGAATGTTGAACATTATCGTAATGGAGACCCAATACCGCAGGTGCAAGATGCTGATGAATGGGGTAAATTAACTTATGGTGCATGGTGTTATTCAGAAAACAAAAAATTAAACGGAAAGACATACGGAAAACTTTATAATTGGTACGCGCTAAATGACCCACGTGGTTTCGCTCCTGAAGGTTGGCACATACCAAGTGATGTAGAATGGAACATACTTATTGACTATTTAGGTGGAGGAGATGTAGCTGGAGGTAAAATGAAAGCTAAAACAAAATGGGAAAGTCCTAATACTGGGGCAACAAATGAAAGCGGTTTTACGGGGTTGCCCGGGGGTCTTCGCGGTTACGATGGAATTTTCTACTATATTGGTAAGACCGGTGATTTTTGGTCTTCCTCTGAAGAAAGTTATGAAAATGGATCACTTCGTTATTTAGTTTATGTATATTCAGAAGTATACAAGAATATCAACGATAAGAGAAATGGATTGGCGGTTCGTTGCGTTAAGGATTAATTGATTTTTCAATAATATTGGAGATTAAATCTACTTATATTATTAAACTTACAATATGTATGAAAACATTTTTGGTTTTCAAAAAAGGCAATTATTCTTTTCAAACAAGCGATGAAAATTACAATAATTTACAGAAATAAATGATTCTGATTATATATACAACTGCATACAGAAAAGGTAGCGATATGTTTGCGCGAGTTGCTAATACTATGTATGAAGAAATAAAGCAACGCTACACTGGGGAAATAATATGCCGAGGAATTTTCGGAAAGAAAAACTTAACAGAATTATTTTGTGTTATTACAGAGCAGGACAAACAAATTGACGAATATCATTTTATTGGCCATTCAGGAATGTACGGTCCGATGTACGGGACCACTGCATATCCCGAGCAATACAGTCCTTACGAACTGAGGAAATTAGTAATTCCTTTTTCTGCAAACGCAAAAGCGTATTTCCATTGCTGCAGATCTGCAAGATGGTTTGCCCCCTTCTTTTCGGAACAATTTAAAGTTGAAACATTTGGATATTACTGGTACACTACATTTTCGTCCGACAAGAAAAAATATAAAAGAGTACGCAACAATTCTGAATCAGTTTATGCTGCGGGTTGTATTGGAAAAAAATCACATGGATTAATTGGTTCATTGAAAAAATATTCAAAATTATTAGATATGGAATTAATGCTGTCATTTAAACCCAGAGAAGAGATTGCAGATACAACATATAATAAAGTAGCTGACTTATACGACAAAGTTTTTCAGGATATAAAAATCAGAAAGGATGAATGGAATTGGATATGCAAACATTTTCCTGAAGGCAAAAATATAGCTGTTGCAGATATTGGGTGCGGAAACGGGGCATTGCTAAAAGAAATAGCACCCAGAATCAAAGTGGGAATGGGCTTTGACACATCAGCGAATATAATTGAGAGTGCCATAAAACTAAACAAAGATAATTCAAATATCAGTTTCCAATTAATCAATGGTCCGTCACTGCCTATAGAAGAACAATCAATTGACTTAATAATTTCTTTATTGTCATTCAGATATCTTGATTGGGATCCTTTAATGGAAGAAATAAAAAGAGTTTTAAAACCCGATGGTAAGATTTTGATTATTGACATGGTAACTGTGCCTGCAAAATGGCATGAATTTCCAATGCTGCTAAAATCTAAAATTAGTCAATATGTTCAGCGTTTTATAAATCCAATTTTTTATAAAAACCTTACGCAACTGGTTACGGATCCTGCATGGAATAATATGTTAAAACACAATCCTATAAGATCCGAACATGAAATGAAATGGTATCTTGAGAGCAGATTTCCAAATAAAAAAGTTGAGAAAATTAATATCGGATGGAATTCTTGCATCCTAGCATTTGACTCCGGAAACATAGAAAGCATTAAAGATATTAATTTAACATACCCATAATATGAAAATTGGAATTTGCGATTATGGTATAGGAGGTATTGGACTCTATAAATTGATTAGAGCAAAAACGACAGTAGATATAGTTTATTTTTCTGATTCAGGTTATACACCTTATGGAAAAGTATCTGAAAAGGAATTAAAAAAAAGATTAGATCAAATTATAAAATACTTCAATATAATCGGTGTATTCAATATTGCCGTTGCTTGTAATTCGGCAAGTACTGTTATTCCAAAAAACAATAATATCACTGGTATAATTGAACATGGCATAAATATGGTTTTAAAAATACATCCGACTAACATTGCTATTGTCGGTGGAGCCAGGACTCTCGAATCCCAATCATACAAGACGGCTTTTGAGAGAAGAGGAATTCAAACAACTCAACAAACAGCACAACAATTATCAATAAGAGTTGAAGCAGGCGATATAGCCTCAGCAGAATTAGATAAAGATATCAGGGATATTTTTGGGCCAATTAAAGACTTTGAATACATATTATTGGCGTGTACGCACTATCCTGTAATAGCTGATAGAATTAAACTCTTCACCAGAAATGCTAAGTTGCTGGATCCTGTTAATGAAATGGCAGATTGGATATTCGACAATTGGACAAAGCTGGCGGGTAATTCAACCGTAAAATGGATAACAACAGGAAATATTGAGCAAATGAAAATAGCTGCAAATGTTGCTTTTCAAGGTGAAATTGAGGAAATTGAAAAAATATCGATATGAATCTTTCTGCCCGCAAAAATTGCAAATAGAAGTTTACTATTATTTAAAATGTAAATTATGTAAAGAAAAATTTTTAAAAATATCCACTGTAGTGCAATATATTATTTTTGTTCAAATTATTACAATGAATAACAAACAATTTAAAATCAAATGACTAATTTAAATATTAATTAAATGAAACAATCTTACAAAGTTCTTTATGCACTCCTTTTTATTGCAATAATTTTACCCTTGGGAGTTAATAAATCAATTTCCCAAGTAACAGACGTGGACAGCAATACTTATAAAACGGTGATAATAGGAAATCAGATATGGATGGCAGAAAATTTGAATGTTGATCATTATCGAAACGGCGATATTATTCCTCAGGTTCAGGACTCTGCTGAATGGGTAATTTTTAAAACCGGTGCATGGTGTTATTATGATAATGATCCCAGAATAGGAGAAACAGCCGCCGGTAAACTCTACAACTGGTATGCGGTAAAAGACCCTCGTGGTTTAGCTCCTGAAGGTTGGCATATACCGGATGAAGATGAATGGAAAGAACTTGAAGATACGCTTGGAGGGTATCTTGTTGCGGGCAAAAAGTTAATAGTATATTCAAACTGGTCTTTTGTGGACAGTTATTTCTCTGAAAACACACTAAGTTATTTCAACGCGATACCCGGTGGATGTCGTCTCGAGAACGGAAAATTCGAGAGTGGTGGTTATGTAGCTTACTTTTGGACTAGTTCGGATAAATTCGATAATCCATGGGCAAGGAGGATTTCCTTAAAAGAATCTGATGTTTTTCGGAATATCTTCTCTGATGATCGAGGTATGTCAGTTAGATGTATTAGTGATTCGAAGGTTAATGAAGGTGAAGTTTTTAAAAATCAATATTATTTCAATGAACATTCTGAATTTAATAAATTTTGGGAAGATTTTAAAACCGCAGTGAAGAGTGAGGATAAAGATGCCGTTTTAAAAATGACCATTATTCCTTTTAAGGATGAACAAAATGACGTTTATGGTAGTGAAAATTCTGTGACTTCGGATACACGTAAAGAATTTATGGAAAATTACGATAAAATATTTAATGATGTCGTTAAGGAAACAATTTATTCAGCAAAATTCCAAACTTTCGGAAAATGGGAATATGAAGATTATCCTGTCGAGGCACCTGGCTTGTATAAAATTGACGAGGAATGGTATCTGCTTTATATTTCATATGAAAAGACTGATAACGATCTTTCGCGTCCATCTTTAATAATATTCGGAAAAGAAAACGGTATTTTTAAAATGTCCGACATACCATATCAAGAATAATTTGAATTTTACATTCATAAAAAGTGAGTAAATAACATAAAAAAGTTACCGGTATTTTAAAATGTACAATCAGCAAGTTGTTAAACCGAAAGAAAGAAATTACTTAAGACAGCTCTTAGGTAAAGAATATTTTATTCTAAGGCGGCGACTCCATTATTTATTTAACAACATGACTTTCGCTCATGTTGACAGAGGAATCTCGCTAAAACACTCATTAATTAAACATAAATCATTTATACTGCGACCTCTAAAAGGAGTTGATATGTATTTACAATATAACAAGGTTACGAATTTGAAACTTGCAGTAAAACAGACTGATAAATCTTTAATCAAGCCCGGAGAGACTTTTTCCGTATGGAGACTCCTTGGCAGACCTACAAAAAACAAGGGATATCTTGATGGTCTTCAGTTACACAATGGAAAAATTTCGAAAAATATCGGAGGCGGGCTATGTCAATTAAGTAACTTGCTTTATTGGATGGCACTTCATACTCCCTTGATCATCACAGAACGCTGGCGGCATAGTTTTGATGTTTTCCCTGATTTAGACAGGACAATTCCTTTCGGCTGCGGTTCTACTTTAGCATATAATTATATTGACTTGCAAATACAAAATGATACAGACAAGACATTTCATATAAACCTGTGGCTTGATGACGAATATTTAAATGGAGAAATAACTTGTAACGAAGAATTAAAATTAAAATATGATGTTTATGAAACCGACCACTGCATTAAACAACAATTCTGGGGCGGCTATACAAGACATAATAAGATTTGGAAGCGAATAACGAATATCGTTGATAATACTGTTACTGAGGAATTCGTAACTGAAAACAACGCCATTATGATGTATAACCCATTAATTGAAAATAAATCAATAATAAACTAATTAAAATAATATGAAAAAAATTATATTTCTCTTTGTGCTTTTTTTATCTTTTGAATCAGTTTTATCTCAAACGATAATAATTGGAGGAACGGTATTCAAATTCGGAGCAAGTATTAGTTCGGTCAGCAAATGCTGCCCAGAAGACAATGGAATAGAAAGCAATTATTCATATATCACAGCTATCGAGTGTAATAAATGCGGTTCTTCCAGTCAGGTTACAAGTATTGAATTTTACGAGAATAAATTGGTTTTAATGGAAATTTTTGCTGTTGAAAGCACGGACAACCCTTATCCTATGTGTAAAGAAATTGAAAAAATAATCGAGGGTTATGATCCGTTTAAGAAATTAAATGAAGATAATGGTTTGACTCTCGCAGAAGTTTTTAAAACAGACACATATTATGTAAGAAAAGCAACTACGGATATGTTTGCCCGCTATTTTATTATACCTGTAAAATCACTCGATGAAATCTGGGCAGCTCACCCGGAATATTATGAAGATTATTTCAAAGAATAAAATTAAGCAATTATAATGAAATAAATTTATCCAACATTAAAAAAATAATAAATGAAAAACTATCAAATAAAACTTGTACTGTTAATTGCTTTTGTTGTTTTTAATTCTTCTTTGTTTGCTCAAATTGATATTGAATCAAAAATAAAAGAAAAATTACCGAATAATGTTTTTCTGAGGGAATTTGAAAAAATACCGGATACTAAAAGAGAATCATATGTTGGAATCTATATAGAAAATTTCGTTATTGCGAATGTACCAAATATTTCTAATGACCCAATGGGAGGCGAATTAGGCTTTTACTATACGTGCCCGGAACAAACACTTGGACAAACTATTTCGGGTATCTATCATCTTTTTTTGTTTCAGGATAATTCTATAAAATCTGACGTTATTATTCCTCCGGCATACCCTGAAAACAGTTCAAATGAACAAGAACTGTGTTATCAAAATACTGAATATAATTTATGCTGGCATTTTGAAGATAAAAATAATTGTGACAGAATTAGCGAATCAAACAATAGCACAACTAATCTTAGAAAAGCAAAACTGATAGACTTTAAAGATTGTACAGGCAGCGGAAAAAAACATGACTTTGTTTTGGTGGGGGAGACAGAAGCTTGCGGCTGGGTTTGTTATCTTGTTGCTGGATATAATGAAGAATTAAATAAGATTGAAATATTTGATATAAAAAATCCATTCGGAATATCCCAATGGTTTGCAAGGTTTTACCCTGATGAACAAGGTGATGCTATTATTGAAATATTGTGTGGAGATCACGGTTTCGAAACGTATACAAGGGAAACATATAAATTTAATAAAGAAAACAGACGGTATGAACTTATTGATATTATCGAAACACCGTGCGAATGAGATATCAAATTACTGATAATATTAAAAGACATTCAATAATTAAAATAGATAAAACATCATCATGAAATACATACGGTTTTTTGTTATAGTGTTTGCGATACTTTTATTCGGAAAATTCCTTCTCGCAAATAGCGGTCCAATGGAATATTTCTCGGGCGGTAGTCTCAGGCCGATGTCGGGAGAGCATAAATCCATTCAAATGAAATCAGAACTCGTAGAGATGTATTTGTATGGCGGTTATTACCGCGTTATTGCCACTTTTTATTTTGAAAATATTGGTGATTCAACCACTGTAATTATGGGTTTTCCGGAGAATTATAGTACGGATATGTTTGTAAAATATGTCAACATAAAAGATTCCGTTTCGGGATTTAATTCAGTCAAAAGTTTTGTTGACGGAGAGGAAGTGGAAATTAAGCGGTATTCTTTGGATAGAGTATATACCAAAAGCTCTGATTTTTTTAATACTTTTCAAACTTATTGGGTCAAAAAAGTGAAATTTGAAAAAAATCAAAAGAGAAAAGTAGTTGTGGATTATACAGTGAATAATGATTATTCTTTCGGTATGGTGGAATATAATTTTACAGGGGGCAACTGGTATAAAAATGTAGAGCATAGTAAGCTTGTTATTAACCCTGTCGGGGTTAGCAATCCACCTAAGCCTTATCCAAAGGATGTCAGATTCGAAGAAGGAAAATATATTTTCGAAAAATTCAATTGGGAAGCAGACTACGCTTTTGAATGGACAGGATTCGTCAAATCAATATTCGAAAGCACATTAACTAAAAATGGTATTTACGATGTTTTCAGGGGAGAGATTAAGGAATATACATATCTCTCATTTTATTTATTTAAAGATTATCTTGGAAATATACTCTATATATCTCCCATAAATTTTATTTTCCCTCCGTATAAATTTCAGGATATTCATCATACTATGCGTCATTATACTGAAGATTATCCCGGTAATATTTTAAGAATAGATCGAAAGGGGTATTCAAATGGAGAACATTATCTTATCGCTGATTTTATTGACCAGAAAAAATCATTTAAACCCGAATATTCATTCAATTATGTAAAATATTTTGAGAGTGAAAATTTATATCTATTTAAAACGAATATCGGAAAAAGCATATTTTTTTATATAAGAAAATTAAAAACTTCAGATTATATTAGATACACTGGTAATGAACCTGAAGATAAAGATTCAATAAAAATAATTATGCAAAGAGACCAGTTAGGGAAAGATCCCTACAGAAACGAAGATATTTTTTATTTATCTGAATCGAATTCTTTTTCTTTAGATAGTCAAATTACAAATAATTATAGTTATTTTGAGAAATTTCTTACTCCGGGTGAATATCTTGATAACCTGGAGGCATACGTTTTGCAAATGATTTTTATCGGAAAAGAGGAGGAAGGGTGGAAATATTTCGACGAACATTTTCCCCTCCTCTGCAGTAAGCAGAAATCTAAAGACCGCATCCTCGAAGCGAAACAAAGGATAATGGAATTAAAAAGCGGTTAATATAGTTTAATTCTCTTTATATACTTCGAATCCCCGGCTTTTCAGAAATTCTATTGCCTGCGAATTTCTCTGATATCCTGTCTTTTTCAATACGTCGTAATAATTACGAAGAAGGTTTCCTAAGTAGCTGTCCCCGCATTCCGAAATTAATTTTTCGTAAAGCATTTTTCCTGTAGGCGTCATTGTGCCGCTCATATCAAACGTCATCAGATTCGTTTCTCCGTTCGGATTAGAATCTTGGAACGGCAGAAATATACAAAGAAAATCATTAAGATACCTGCTCATTTCAAACTTTGCTTTCTCAAAAACGAGAGAATTCGGATAATCACTGAGATATTTATCCCAGTTCTTCAAACGGTCTGCCATTTCCTCAGGAGTAATCCAGATATATATGTCATAGTATGCGGGATTTTTCAAATTAACTTCCCTCAGTTTTAAATATTCACTTATTACCGGTGAGACATATTTCCCGAATTTATCAACCATAAATCCCTCCGGCTCTCCAACATAATATCCCGGCTCACTTCCTGCGCTGATATAAAATCCGTTTTCGCCAAGACTTTTATGAAATGCAATTACATCGTTTTCATTTTCATATTTAGGATCTACGGCACGGATATAAATTTTTTGTCTTGGAGTAAAGTTCGGGTCACCGGTTCCCAAAACAACACTGAAAACCGAATCTACTTTATCATAAAATTCCCTGAATTTAACATAACCCAAATCACATTCTCCGGGAGAAAGAATGGAAATATTTTTGACATAATAATCCATCGCCAACGAAACATTCTTATAATCAGATGAGGATAATCCCGATAAATATTGATTGTACTTCTTTATTGCGTCTGAATTCTGGCTTAGAGAACAACCAAATCCTGTTAATATAAAAACTAATAAAATTAATATTCTTTTATTCATAATCATACTCCACCACATAACTTAATTTCTCCTCTGTATTATATTTTTCCCATTTGCTTAATAGTCCGTTACTTTTGTAAGTGTATAAATATTTTTCGTAAAGTTCATCGGTAATATAGCAATCCATTTCTTTCAACTGCGAATTTTCGTTATAAGAAAATGATTTACGGGAAAAATTATTGTGTTTTGCGTTTTTATTCCCAGCCCAATAAAATACGCCTTTCTCTTCAATAAGTAAGCCCTTATCATCGTAGTAGCAATAAAATTTCTTTTCGATTTGTGTGGGATTATAAACCACCATGTCGGTTTTTCTCGAATTCTTGTCATATGTATATTTGAATCCGAATTTCCTTTTACCACTCTCTGTTTCTTCTTTTAAGAGATTTCCCTTTTCGTCGTATTCATAAACGGTTTCCATATCAACATCTTCGGAAAGATTGAAAGATGATGCATAAATCTTTTTTCCGGATTTATTATATTCATATTTATAACTTCTGATAACTTTACCAAGATTATACATTTTTTCATAGGTCATTTTTCCTTTGGCATCGTATGTGTAATCTATTTCGTTAAAAAATCCCGGTGAATCAAACCTCACAGATGTGACATTTCCGTTTGAGTCAAAAGCAAATCTTTTTGTCTCCAGAATATATCTTTTTCCGTTTTCGACTGTATATGATTTTGTTACTAAGGATTTTGTTCCGGATAATTTTATTTTCTCGAAATTGTTGGTCTGTGCAAACATCAATGATGTCCCTGACAAAACAAATAATATTATTAATAATTTTTTCATAATTTTAAAATTTAAACTTTTAATAAATAAGACCGCCAAGCCATAAATTAATAAAATGACCCGTATAGGTTGCATTTAAAATCGAATTTCCATTGGTTGCCTTAAAAGTATAAAAGTTATAGAAAAGACATACCTTTTTAAAAAAAGTAAATCCAAGTTGAAATTGGAAACCGGGTCCGCTTAAATCTTCTTCTCTTGAAATATGATTCCCTGGACCACTCGAAATAGGATAAATTCTAACATAACTATCATTTACCCAATTATATCCAACTTTAAAAGATAAATATGGGGCAATGATGGGGTTTTTGTCATATTCTATAGCAAAACCTCCATAAATATTCAAATTATAAATGGGGTTATAACTTCCGGAATCATTTTCCGCTTTTAAAGTACTCTTATCCAATCCATAAAAATTAAGAAAATTATTTGACCTGTTACCACGAACAAATGAAATTGCCATTAATCCGAATTCTATATCGGTAAAGAGATTAATATTTTGTTTTTTAAAGGTAATAATTTTAATTGGTATTTTATAACCTATTTGCCAAAAGTATTCATTCTTGTTGCCTTTATCTGTTTTTAATATTCCACCTCCTCCCATTGTTGGAATAAGAAAAATTGCTGTTTCGGGTTCTGCCTTGTATTCTCCTTTTGATGAAGGATGATATCCCCGGTCTGAACTTGGTTCTTTTCCTGTTGTCCTCGTTATGTCATTATCACTTACGTAAGGTTCAGAGTAGTCTTCCGTTTTACTCTTTCTTTTTGTGATTTCAAAACTTCTCGCTAAAAATATCTCTTTTCCGCCGTATCTTTCGGGATATTTCAGCATTAAACTGTCGGCAGTAATCGGAACTAAAAAACTGAGGGAAGCAGAAACAACGCTGCTACCCGGAGAAGAATTATCCTCCAGCATTTTTCTGATATCAACTATTTTATAATTTTCGTCGCTGCTCTTTTTCCTGAGCGAAAATCCATTAAAATTTTCATACCAGTTATCCGTACTTCCGGTGTTGGTAATTGTTATAAAAGCCGTAACTACTGCATCGGTAGAGGAGAACCCCTGCCACGTAACGCTTTCCGTTGTAATTTTATATTCATTCTGACAAATCAATATTGAGGGAATGAATATAAGTAGAAATAGAATTAAATTTTTCATAATAATTTTAATTATCATATTGAAAATTAAAGTTTGTAGGAATTGTATTTTAATTGTGTTGGTTTCCAATTAAGTAGAAAGTAAAATTATCCCATATTTCACTCCTGTCTTTATTAAAAAAAGTTTTATGAGTTGAAAAACCTAAATATAGGTTCCTGATAAATTCTTAAAAATAAATATCTTAGTCAAGTTATTATATTTTCGCCCTTGTTGATGATCCTCAAACCTTCATACTCAGTTCAAAATTCTTTGGCCCCAAAAATTAAGGAGATATTCATTAAAGTATTGACTATTTGAAAGAACTTTTGAATCTTTAATTATAGAAAATATCATTTGATGCCTCCTTTTATTTTATTTGTTTAATTTAATTGGAGGCTCTTTTTTTATCCATTTATCTTTTTACACACTTTTTTAAACGCTACTATAATTAATATGCTTTGAAAAGAGAACATGAAGTTTGCTTTATGCTAATTTTGATTTCTGAATTATTTTCTAATAAATAAAAAATGTAAGTATAATTAAATTTATGAATAATTTTGAAAATATCTTATAGATATTGCTAATATTACTTCAAGAATTTCTAAAGAAAAATTAGAAGAAATTGCTCATATAAACTTTATTTTTGCATTGTGTTATTATTTATAATGTATTTCATATATTATAACACTGCCTGTTCTTTGATTTGTAACCCAAAGATGTTTCATATCCAAAGTCAAAGCAACACCTACTGCACCTACATCCGAGGAATAATTATTTAACAATTTAAAATTATCCACATCAATAACACTGATATTTGCACTCTTGTAATTAGTAACGAATAAATATTTATTGTTTCTTGTTATACAGATACTTCTTGGTTCAGATCCGGTTCTGATTTTATCAACTACTTTGTCGGTTTCAAGATCTAATTTTCTTAAATATCCATCTCCAAAACAAGAAAAATATGCATACTTACCGTCATTTGTGATAACTAAATCACGTGGTTTATAACCTACATTGGTTATTGTTTTTTCTACTTCTAAATCAGTTATATTTATTTTAGAAATAGTACTTCCACCAAAATTACAAACATAAGCAAATTTGCCATCAGGGGTAAACTTTACGCCTCTTGGTATAACTCCGACTTTAATTGTTTTTATAACATTATATGTTTTATTTTCAATAACCGTAATATCATAACTGTTCCAATTAGCTACGAGTATGAGTTTTTCATCCGGACTGACTGCAATTACCTTTGGAATAATTCCAACTTCTATACGCTGTACCAGTTCTTGTGATAGAGTATCATATACAACTACAATAGATTTATATCTATAGCTTCGCTCTTGACCAAGTTCCCTGGGATAACCTTTTTCCATAAGTCGGAAATATGATATCCAAACGAACCTTCCGCTGTCCGTAATTCCAAACTCGACCGGTTTACCAGTGTGTTGTATTACTTTTACAGTATCGTAAGTTTCGGTATTAATAATCATTGTATTCATACCCTCAAGATTATTTATATATGCATACAGCCCGTTTGGAGAAATAATTACTGATTTCGGGTTGTTAATTCCATTTGTTAATCGCTTTACGTTTTTTAAACTGGCAAATTCTAATGTGTCGGATTCAAATATCTGATTTTTTACCTGAGCAATAACATTCGTATCTGACAAATCTGCTTTTGAAGCACTAGACGATATATTTTTTGATTCATTACCGCAAGAGAAGAACGAGAAAAGAATAAAAAGAATAAGGTAATTTTTCATATTATTATATTAATTAAAACCTGATAATTCTTTGTAAACTTTCCACTTATTTCCCATTTTTCTGAAATAAAGGTGTTTTGTGGTATTTTCGTTAAGTTTTGTAGAGTGATATATTTGATAATATTCTGCATCAGCATCATTTCCGTTAACCCTTACTGATAAATTAGAAATGCTAATATTTATGTAGTCATTAACTGCAAATATTTCATAAGCTTTATTTTTTCTTTCACTAAAAGTTCTATGCAAACCATCTTTACTCATATATGTATAGTCATTAGTCAGATATGAAAAGAATTTATCAGCATTTTTGTTTTCCCATGCTGATATTATTTCATATACCGTCCGTTTTACATCTGCTTCATCAGCCATAATTTCAGAAGTTTGTTTATTTTGAGTATCCTTAATAACCGGATTATCCTCTTTAAAGTTTTTTTCCGACAAAACTTTCTTTACAATGGGTATATCCTCCGATTTTGCTAATATGTAAACCAACACTGCAATAATTACGATAAAAAAAGTACTTAGCAGAGTAATTAATATTTTATTTTTATTATGCTGTTGAATATTTTTTATCTGGGTTTTATTTTTTCCATTGTGTACATTAACGTTGTTGTAATTTAAGAAATCACGAGTTTTTTTATTTGTGTTTATAGTATTACCGGGTTCATATCCATATTCCAATGCCTTTGAAAAATTCTCGCAGGTATCGAATCTATATTCAATATCCTTTGATAACGCTTTATTAATCGCATTTATAATATTATCATTAAGATTTTGCTTGTAATTCCTAATATCTATTATTTCATTACTTATAATAGAATTCATCATTTCATATTCGTTATTTTTCTCATTTCCATAAGGAATATGATTTGTCAACATTTCGTAAAACAATACACCTAATGAATAAATATCTGATCTGCTGTCAACATTTAAACCGAGAATCTGTTCCGGACTCATATAATATAATGTACCCATCAGTGTTCCTGCTTTAGTAATCTTTGATTTAGATTGAATTAATTTTGCAATTCCAAAATCTAAAATTTTTGGATTATCATCATTTTGAACAATTACATTTGAGGGTTTAATATCACGGTGAATAACACCTTTTTTGTGTGCGTAATCAAATGCTGACAATATTTTTTTAAAAATAGCAGTAGCTCTATCGGGATGCAAACCAATACTACTTTTATCTAATATCTTTTCTAATGTTTCCCCCTCAATATACTCCATTACAATGTAATAGCTTTCATTTTCTTCAATTAAATCATATATAGAAATTATATTAGGATGATTTAAATGAGCAAGAATTTTCGCCTCTTCAATGAAACGGTCTCTAAATAATTCATTAGAGGTTAAATCACTATGAAGTCTTTTTATCGCGACTAATCTATCCAATTTTGCATGTAAACCAAGAAAAATGGTTCCCATTCCACCTTCGGAAATTTTTGATTGAATTTTATACTTACCTTCAGCTAAATAATCCATATTTTTTGAAATTTTCGTTTAAACTCATAGTTAATAAACTGAAAAAGTTTCCGAGCAGGCAATATAAGTCTCTTTATTATTATCTTCATATAGCTTTATAAAAAAACATCCATTATTAATACTGAAACTACCATAATAAAAATTAGTGCCAATCTTTGTAAGATTACAAGTGGTACTACCTGACAAATAACCGATATTGTCAGAGTAATTATTCTTTTTGTAACCTTTTAATATTACAGAAGTTGAAATTTTTGCAGATTTAAATACAAAGTATATAGTAGCTCTTGACGAATAATTATCTGTTTTAAAAGTTGTTGATTTGTAATAAAAATTTTTACCATCGTAATTTTTAAACAGTAAAATATTCCCTAAGGAAACTGAAATTTCGGAAGCAGGATATATATCTGCATTTAGCGATGTTATCTCGGATTTTTGCTTTTCAACTTCTGATTTTAGTGAACCGATCTGGCTTTTAACGACAGTTTTTTCCGCTAATATTGAATCTATTCTTTGCCTCTGGAGGTTAATTATGACAGAATTACTGTCTGTCGTATTTCTTAGTGAATTAAGTTCTTTTACTTTCTTCTGTGATTGGAAAAATTGTATCAATACTGCAGCTGTAACAAAAATGCAAAATAATAAAAGAATTATTATTATTATTGTTTTGGGATTCCTTTTCATTTTTATTATTGTGAATTTTTTAAGTAATAATTATTATTTAAACTTTTAATTTTCGAGTGGTTATTTTCTATTGCTTGATACAATATTGTGTTTTCATTACGGATACTATCTAGTTCAATTAATAAATTTTTGACCGAATCTTCAACCTGTTTTAATATTATAATATTATTGTTGTTTTCTTCGCTAAGACTATTAATATTTCCATTTAGTTTATTTGACTGTGAATATTTTAATATAAACACAAAAAGCAAAACAGCAGCCGTAACAGATAATAATACGATTATTAAATTTAATTTTGTTTCAGTATTCATAATAATTTCCTTAATAAGTATTAGCGTTAATATAATATTCAATCACCCCCTCAAAAATTGAAATAAAGCAAATAAAGATAAACATAAATGCACTAAAGTTGTGAGCAAATGAACCCGTACCACCGATATATGTATCAACCGAAGAAACAATATACATATACACTAAAGTGAGAATAAATATTATCAATGAAACAATATTTGTCCAATTGAATTTTGCAGCAATACGCATCTTAAAAAAATTTAAAAAGAGACCAATTAAGACCAAAATAAATATTGATAAAAACATTGTATGCAACGGACCGTAGTCAAGTTTCCCAGATAATACATCTTTATTAGGAAATTTATTAAAAGCAAAATCAAGTGCCGAAAAAGTAATTGATTCAGTTCCACCTTTTATTGTAAGCCATGGTAAAAAGAGAAAAATAACCATTGCGAAATAAAAAAGTTTTCCTGACCAATTAGGATTCACTCTAAAACTTAGCACTCCACTATCAGAAAAAGCGATAGTCCCGTATTTAGCAAATATTGATGAAATTGCCGGATTTCTCATATCCAAAGGGAAATTTCCAAGAAATACTTTACTCGTTAAACCAATCTTCGTTCTGGAAGAAATTCTCCGACCATTAACATAAGTACCATTTAATGACCTGAGGTCTTCGATAAAAATTTCATCATTTTCTACAAATATTCTTGAATGTTTGGTTGAAACTCCGTCATCATTTATTACAATATCGCAATTACTTCCCCTTCCTATGAAAACTTCGCAGAAATTTCTATCGAAGCCAATTGGCTGCACAACGGCTGTTTTTTTTACTCCCCCACTAAATTTCTGAGAAGTCCCTTCGGGACTTACCGTACCTGAAGAAATCCGACTACCACAACTTGCACAGAAAGTTTCATCGGTCTTATTTTCTCTTCCGCATTTTGAACATTTCATAATATTGTTATTTTATTTTTGTAAATAAATTTAAACAAATTTTTAACTTTATAATTTTTTTTACTGATTGTTCGATTTGGCTTTTTAAAACATTGTCATCTTTCATTTTTTCTACAACGGAAGTTATTAATTTTGTTTCATCCGATGGCATTAAGATCATATCACATCCTGCTAATATTGCTTTTAAGGCAGGAGTCTGAAATCCGGAGACTCCTTTCATATTCATTGCGTCCGTTACAATAATTCCTTTAAAATGCAAAGAATCTTTTAATAAAGTTGTTACAATTATTTTTGATATTGTAGCGGGTTCTCCGTTAGTGTCATATTCACCTCCTTTTATAGCTATATGACCGACCATAATTGATATTACTCCTGATTTAATAACATTTTTGAATACATCGAGTTCCTTAAGTTTTCCTTTGATAACTACGAGGTTCTTATGGCTGTCGCCAGAAGCACTGCCATGGCCGGGAAAATGTTTTGCCGTTGCAACGATTCCGAGAGATTGTGTTTTTTTAATAAAAGATATTGCCAATTCTGTTACTCTGTCCTGTTTATTCCCAAACGCTCTATCACCGATAATTTCTTTATTAGTGCAGAAGTCGCATACAGGAGCATAGTTTTGAGTAAAACCTATTTCTTTAATAAAATCACAAATTATTCCGGCAATTTTATCTGCTTCAGCAGGATTATTGATTTTAATTGCATCTTTGACTTCAGGAGAACCTTGAATTTTTTCATTAAAAAGTGTTGGTTCTCCATCACATGAGAAAATCAACGGTAATGTTTTGCAACTTTCTGCTTCTGACTTAAATTTATCGATTAAATCCGTAAGTTCTTTTTTTGAGCCTTTCAATAAACATATTCCACCAACCTTTTTTTCCTTTATTAAATTTATTATATGTTCATCCGAGAGACCTAATTTTCCGCCTGAAGTTACAATCATTTGTCCGACTTTTTCTGTGTCGTTCAAATTTTCATAAATTGAATTAACCAGTGATTTAATTTGTTTGTTTTCTTTAAAAAAGTCATCAAGTGAAAAAGCACCTATTGTTTTTATTGTATCTTTTTTTTTATCTATAGAATCTTTTTGCTGTTCTTTATCAGTTTGTTTTCCACATCTAAAATTTACCTTAAAAACCAGGACGAGAAAAAAGGCAATGATTACAACTGCCAATATACTCAAAAGCACCATAAGTGGTTTATCTTTTACTACCATTGGCTAATTTCTATATTTTTTATTTTTACAATTTTCCATTCAGACCCAAACTTTTGCAGGTTAAAGTACTGCTTATACCAACCATTTTTATTTGCCGGATCGTCTGCATAATAAAAGACATAAACTTGTGCATCATATGAATTTTCAGAAACCGAATTAATTTCCCTGATTTCGGTTCTATTGATACTTCCATACGCTCTTGTTGAGCAAAAGAAATCATAAGACCCCCAGGATTTATTTCTTGTTCTATCATAAGCGGATCTGCAATTCCCATTCCCTAAATCGGTAATAAATTCCCTTACGCAGGTTACAGAAGATTTTTCGGGCGGTGGTGTTGTAGGAGGAATTATTTCTGTATTTGGCTTCGGAGTGACAGGAGGTGAAGTAGGAATAGACGAATTAGGTTCACTTAATATCAAAATAATAATTGCAAATATAATTCCAATTAAAACTATTGACATTCCAATTAAAAATCCTTTACTTTTTTGGCTTTTTATTGAAGAATTACTATACGGCGGTTGAGTTATTTTTGTTTGGGTTTTATTGGATTGATATTGATAATTTTCATTTATTCTTGTTTGACTTTGCTGTTGTTTAGGTTGCTGATAGTTATAATCCGGTTTTTCTAAAGCCTCTTGAAATTCCCTGCAAGAATAAAACCGTGTTCCTGTATCTTTTGCACAAGCTTTTAAAATTACATTTGAAATATTTGAGTCAATATCATTTCTTATATTTGCTAAATTTTTTAAAGGGTACTTAATAATTGCTTCCATTATTTCATATTCATTGTCCGAACTGAGGTCATAGGGTAAACTTGCAGTTAATATTTCGAATAAAACCACACCTAATGAATATATATCACTTCTGACATCAACATCCAAACCGAGAACCTGTTCAGGGCTCATATATAGCAGTGAACCCATTTTTGTTCCCGCTTTTGTTATACGTACCTCCTTTTGTAGCATCTTTGCGACTCCGAAATCCAATATTTTAGGTGTATCATCTTCCTGCAATATTATATTTGATGGTTTTATATCCCTATGTATTACTCCCTTTTTATGGGCATACTCAAACCCGTACAGTATTTGTTTAAAAATATACAATGCACGTTTGGGATTAAAAGGAGCATCAAATTCTTCAATAATCACATCAAGGGTTTTTCCTTTCACATATTCCATAATTATAAAGAATTCTCCGCCGTCTTCAATTAAATCATATACGGAAATTATATTTGGGTGATTCAACTGAGCCAATATTTTTGCTTCGTTTACAAACCTTTTTTTAAACTGTTCATTAGAAGTGAAATTAGCGTGCAGTTGTTTTATTGCAACTGGTCTGTTAAGAGTTTTATGCTCACCATAAAAAATAGTGCCCATTCCTCCTTCTGCAATTTTTGCAGTTATTTTATAATTTTGAATTATTCTGCCAATCATCTTTTAATTATTTTTCTTTAAATCCCAAGTATAACTTCCTTTATCTGAATACCTCTCCCATGTTCCGTATATAGATTTTCCGTCTTCAGATATTTTCCCGACAAATTTTCCTGTTCTTTTTCCTGTCCGGTCTTCATACATAATTATTTCTCCTTTACTCGAATCGAATGTTCCGTCAAAAGTTGAATATAAACCATCAGAATTTTTCACAAAGGACCAATAGATTGTATTATCTCCGTAAAAATTTTTTCCGTCGAATCCTCTGATATTCAAAACCCATGATGTGCCATCTTTAATAGTGCCGGTATAGCTTCCATCTAATTTTATGTTTCCGTAATAAGGTTTTAACGGAGGAGATTCTTTTCCATCAGTTTTTGGTTTATCAGTAATGTCCGTTTCTTTTGACAATACGTAAATCAGAATGAAAATTATTATGATTAAGAATGATGCCATTCCGATTATTATTCCTGTACTATTTTTTCTTTGTGTTTCAATGTATTGCCCGCCCGGAGATTGATAAGTTGTCTTATTTTGAGAACTATTTTTGGTTGTAATTCTTTGATACACTTCATTTTTAATTGGTGGTGCTGTTCCCTTATCAAGTGCTGTTATAAACTCGTTACAAGTTTGAAATCTTTCACTAGCGTTTTTTGCGCACGCTTTTCTTAAAATATTTCCGATACCGTAAGGAAGTCCGGGAATTAGTGCATTAATATCTTTTATTTCTTCCTTCAATATACATTCCATTATCTCATAGTCGGTATTGTTAACTATGTTATAGGGTAAAGCTCCGGATAACATCTCAAATAATAAAAGCCCGAGTGAATAAATATCCGACCTTGAATCAACGTCCATACCGAGAATCTGCTCGGGACTCATATAAAGCAACGAACCCATTTTTGTACCGGCTTTTGTAATACGGAAATCTTTCTGTACCATTCTCGCTATTCCGAAATCGAGTATTTTAGGTATGTCGTTATGCTTTAAAATTACATTAGAAGGTTTTATATCGCGGTGTACAATACCTTCAGAGTGAGCATAACTGAATCCTGATAATATTTGCTTGAATATATGTATTGCTCTTGCATGATGAAAACCACCGCCTTGTTTCTCAATCATTTCATCAATTGTATCCCCATCAACATATTCCATTATTATCATAAACTCATTATCTATTTCGATAAAATCATATACTGTTATGATATTCTGATGATTAAGGCTTGCAAGAATTTGTGCTTCGTTGAGAAATCTTTCCTTGAAATGTTTGTCATCAGTAAATTGCGAATGTAATTGTTTAACTACAACCAATCTGTCTAAGGATGTATGCCTTGCACGGTAAATTTTGCCCATCCCGCCTTCAGTTATCTTTGATACAATCTCGTAATTTAATATTTTTTGGTTAATTCTCAATCAAATAAAAAGATAATTAATAGTATTTTATTTTTTCATATAAATATTTTTTAAAACCGAATACAAGATTTCTAACATATCAGTTTGTTCGTTCAGATGTAATGTTTGTGCCTCAACATTAATATACCTGATTTTATTTCGTCCGCAATATACTGATAGCGAGCCGTCGTCAGTTACATCTTCATTATTTTGCAAAACCACATTGTAATTTCTTGCTTTAAGAGAGTCAAATAATTCTTTTTCAGTTACAATAAAAAAATCATCAATACTCATTTCATTATTTCCATTTACCGCTATCGCATCCCCTTCAGCTTCACCACCAGCCATGTAACTTTTTACAGAATATGCTCCGGGAGTATTGTTATGTAAAGCAACGATAACCTGAGAACTGTCTTTAAATAATGAATCGAGCAGGGTATTAACAAATTTCGTTACACTTTCAACTGCATCAGGTGTATAGCCAGCAAAATTATTTAATGTAATTTTCAGTCCTAACGGAGTAAATATTCTGTTCGGGTCAACTGTATAATTTTTTCCGTTAACCTTGAAATCAATATTTCTGTTACCTTTCGTTTTTAGTTTAACAAGTCTACCCCCATACAATTCCATTAATCTTTTTCCTGCCTGAACTGATGTTACTTCATTTTCATGCATATTAAAATATTTTATGGGTATTTCGCATTTTTTATCAATCACTTCAGCTATTACAGTTGTTTCACCCATTTTAAAGGGGATAGAATACTTATTATCAATCCCTTCATTTTGTAATTTAATATTATCCTTAAGACTGTCTTTAGCGGTATTATTTAAGTTTTGAGCATTGTTATTAATATTTTTACCGCATCCGATAAATACAATGAAGAGTATTAAATACCCATATTTAATTATTAATTTATTCATGAAATGTATCCCTGTAAATTTTCCAACTTCCGTTAACTTTTTTCAGAAATACAATTTTCTCTCCATCATCATTATAATTGCTTGAATTATAAATCTGGAAATAATTAATTACCGCTATGTTATCTTTTAGAGTAACTCTTAAGTTACTTATTGTTATTTTTATATAAGATTTTTCAGAAAACTGTTTTTTCAATACCTGTAATCTTGAATTGTAATTCTGATTCTTAATCGCAGCAGTAGTAGATTCATATATATAATCACTTGTTATATACGAACTGTAACACCCAAGATCCATATTTTCCCAGCATTTTATCCACGATTCAAATGCTGATTGAACATCTTGTTTAATTTGATTTTCGTTTTCACTTTTAGGGTTATCGCTTTTAATTGGAGTGTTTTCGGTTGTTCCAGATGTTTTATTTCCATCTTTTTTTGTTTTGTCAATAGTATCCGTTCCTGTTGTCAATATATAACTTATAACAATAATTACTATAATGATAAATGAAGCAATTCCGATTATTATTCCTGTACTATTTTTTCTTTGTGTTTCAATGTATTGCCCGCCCGGAGATTGATAAGTTGTCTTATTTTGAGAACTATTTTTGGTTGTAATTCTTTGATACACTTCATTTTTAA
>Ga0209540_10000781_pt1 | contig 26536 bp, 25 predicted proteins | sample BarGraIncu01121A_FD_184501 | JGI IMG/M metagenome (GOLD analysis project Ga0209540, IMG submission 184501) | Arctic peat soil microbial communities from Barrow, Alaska - Barrow Graham LP Incubations 011-21A (SPAdes) (version 2) | ecosystem: Environmental > Terrestrial > Soil > Wetlands > Peat... | reverse complement strand
AAAATTAATCCTACTTCGTCACTTGAATTATACGCATATGTCAGCACAAGAGCAATACATCTTAAGAATAACCGACTGTCAATCGGCTTTTTTGACGCATCATTATTTTACGCATGAATTTACTTTTTTAGTATGTCGGAAATCCAGACCGGATTCGGTGTCGGACAGGAAGGACACATCGCCACGTTCTCAGCGACGCCCTGTATGGCAGCCCAGAATGTCATCGCGAGTAATGCGGGGTCTCCCTCGCGGATACTTCCTGTGCGCTGACCCTCCAGAATGATCGGGATAGAAGATGCCATTGCTGTATTCTGTGAGGCGATGCCCTTTGCTTTTTCCGGGATGGAATCCGACACGGCAATCTGATGCATCAAAAGGAAAAACGGTGCCGACTGCGGATAATTCTTAAAGGACTCAAATATCATGCGCGCTATATTTTCAAATCGTGCAAGAGGAGGCATATTATCATTAAGCATTCCGGCAGCCGCATCAACGCCGCCCATGGCAATGCCGACAAGCTCCAACAGGATATCGTCCTTACTTTCAAAATAATGGAAAAGAAGAGCCGGGCTTGTATGAATCACACCGGCAACGTCACGCACCGATGTGGCACTGAACCCTTTGTGAATAAAGAGGTCCAGTGCCGCATCGAGTATCTCCTGCCTGCGTTTTTCTTTCTGCTCAGCCCGAATTCCCATCAGAACCTCCAGGGAAGTTTATCTTTTTTGCATAGACGCTGTATCGCCCAGCGGCCTGTAATGGCTGCTACGGGAGTTCCTCCGGGCGGCATCAGCCATTGTCCGCACATGGAAAAGTTTTTAAGTCCCTTTATTCTACCATCATGCATGAGCAATTTGCTATTCTCCGTATTTCCGTAAGACATCCATCGTCCGCGGTATGCGCCGCAGTACCGCTCATAGGTAAGCGGCGTTACAAAATCAAGCGGTATCAGATGGCCTTCCCACTGCGGGTATTTTTTCTGGAGCGACTTCATAATATCCTGGAGGACCCGTTCCTTTTCAGCCTGATATTTTACGCTCTTAATATGGTCGGAATCAGCGGACGGGACTTCATCAGATGCGAGCTCTTTCCACCAGTCATAATTCCCTCCAAAGAATATACTGATCACGGAATGTCCTTCCGGAGCAAAGGACGGCTCATAGCAGTAATGTTTTAAGCTTAGCCTGTTCTCTTCATGGTCTTCAAACCGGAAAGGTTCCACGTCTATAAGGATATTCGGTTCCATATCCGAGATGTCCATATCAATTCCAAAAGCTGCCTGGCAGCCGGTCATAGCAGGATAGGTCTGCGGATCGGCGTCCCTCATATCGAAGGCTTCCTGCGGATATTTTCCGCGAAGAAGTTTCTCGAGGGTGACGTGGACATCTGTCGCTGACAGCACGTGATCCGCAGCAATGAAAGTTCCCGCTGATACAGGTGCATCATTCTTTTGTCCGCCGGCATCTGCCAGCCGGATACCGGTTGCACGACCGTTTTCGACTGCTATCTCGTCTATGGAAATCCCGGTAATGAGTTTTCCGCCCAGGGATGTGAACATCTCAGCCATCCTCAGTGACATCGCACGTGACCCGCCCTCCGGCCGGCCGCCGTTTCCGCTCATTACGGTTGCCAGTGTATAGGGAAGAATATTCGCACACTGTTCGGGCGGAAGTATGGACTGAAGAAGGTTCTTCAGATCCTTGTTTTCAAATCTCTCAAGGTACTGTCCGAGAGGCATCTTCATTTTATTCATTGCTTTTTGCTGTTTGCCCATGGAAGCAATGAGCTTTATGATTTGAATCGGATTCATCATCTCAACAGGCATCATGGGGATTACTGCGGAATAACATAATTCGACAGCAGCATAAAGATCTTTAAGTGTTTCAGCGTCCTCCGGTGCAATTGCTGCAAGATGCGCTTTGAGTCTATCCATGTCCTTGTATAAATGCAGGCTTCGCTCCGGCGTCTCCAAGACGGCAAAGCTCTCCGGTTCATATATTTTTACATTATCCGACAGCGCCCCGACGTCACGCCATACTCTATTGAGCGGATCTTTAGGACTCGTTCCGGTCAGCCAGTGTATGCATCCGTCGATGTGGTATCCCTTGCGGTCCCATCCGATACATTCACCTCCCGGAACTTTATTCTTCTCATATATGACCGTGTCATATCCGGCCTTCTGTGCATACACGCCGGCGGTTAGTCCGGAAAGGCCGGCCCCGATAATAATCAATTTCTTCTTTGCTGCCGAACCTGTAGAAGTTCCCATAATAGTAACCCTCCGTTGTAATATTGACTTCTCTTTTCTCAACAGCTGATCCGGCACAACATAAAAATGCAATAATTTCGCTGAACATCTGTTCAACAAAATTATCGCAAGAATTACGGCGGATGTCAAGCATTAGTTATAAAAATCTTCTTTCAGGAGTCCGTACTCATATGTGTCCTGCCAGATCGTTTTCTGCTATAATCAATTTGACTCTGAAAGCGAAAAACACGGTTCGGTTGGTAGTCCGGACGCAGCTTTTTGACTGTCAGTAACCTGCCCTCCTGGGGTTGTCCGCGCTTTCACAAAAAGAGAGTCAAGACAGGGGGAAATACCATGATCACTCTATCCGTTCTTTTCGAAGATCCGTTTTGGGTTGGAATTTTTGAAGACACTGAAGGAACAAAACTTCGCGCAGCACGCGTCGTTTTCGGTGCAGAACCCACTGATGCAGAGGTATACGAATTTGTTCTGACCTCCTATCAGCGAGTACGGTTCTCAAATCCCGTACATGCGTCGCCAACCGTTATACGCTTCTCAAACCCAAAAAGGATGCAGCGCGAAATTGCCCGAACGACAAAGCAAAAAAGTGTCAGTACAAAAGCGCAGCAAGCCATCAAACTCCTGCAGGAGACATCAAAGGTCGAACGGAAAGCACTTTCAAAGAAAAAGACTCTTCTGGAAGAGGAACGATGTTTTGCCTTACGGCAGGATAAGAAAAAGGCCCGGCATCGCGGGCATTGATGCCGACAACAAAAAGGCTGTTCTTCAGACGGTAATATCTGAAGAACAGCCTTTTCCTATTTGAATTAACCAGCCGTTGTCACCGCAGCAGAATCAGACGGTATGGTGGTTTCCGTTACCGGCGTTTCGTCCCCGCCGATTTTAACGCTTACCTTGTCTGTATCTTCATTGACGTCGACCAGAATACCGGGCAGACTCACCTGAACATTGTCTTTATTGACGTGAACGTTAATGAAGGGAAGGTTCACGTCAACATTCTCAGAGGATGTGCCGTCGTATGACGATTCACTGTCCCACGTATTGTCTGTTGACCAGCTGTTCCCGTCATCATACGAATCCCACACGTATTCCCTGCCGTTGATATTGGTTTCTGCAAAACTGACTCCCAGATCGGCAAGTCTGACAGCTGCTGCACAGATACAGACTATTGATACAATGCTGCACAGCACACCGGTTATGATCAGGATGATTGTTGATTTTTTCATTTTCCCGTCTCCTCTTTTTGCTTAAAAGCCCTCGCTTAGAAGCCTTTGCTTAGAAGCCTTTGTTATAGAGCTTTTTGTTCCAGTTGATGTATGCTTTGCTTCCGATGACCGTCCATTTGGACAGGAAATAGTTCAGAATTCCTGTAGCGGCTGCCATCATAACGCCGGCTATACCGGAAAGCACAAGTACGGCCGTCCACTGGCCGGATGCCGCGGAAAGACCTGCAAATGCGGCTATTCCGCCGGCCATCAGCGAAAGGGACACGCACCAGAATGACAGAAGCGTGCAGTATATTGTCAGGGCTGCCCACCACGTTACGAGCACATTAAGTAGAATTACAAATAGCCGGGCGCCTGACAGATCTTTGACAGGAGCTGCTGCCTGTGTTGTACCGGAAGATCCGTCCGTGCTGTAAGCGCTTGATGTACCCGACGAGACAATAGCCGCTCTGTTGGCGGATGATGATGCAGCTGCGGCCGCCGCAGTGTGGGCCGCTGATTCTTTCATGGTATGCCCGATGTCTTCCAGGCTTTCCTCAAAATATGTGCCGGCGACAATCGTCGGATCGCCAAGTTCAGCTGCGATCTCGTGCTCTGTTTTCCCTTGAGACAAGCCTATCGAAAAATGCTCTTCGAAGTCCTGCGCTATATCCGTAATGTCCGGTTCGGGCAGGGCGCGTAATGCGTTTTTCAATGCTGATATGTATTCTTCTCTGGTCATTGTACATCACCCCCCACAATTTGATTTACGCTTTTTGAAAAGGCCAGCCACTCCTGCTGCAGACCGACGAGCGTCTTCTTGCCAAGTCCCGTAAGGCGATAGTATTTCCTGGGCGGTCCGCTCTGGGACTCCTGCAGATAGGTCGTAACCATTCCGTCAGTCGCAAGTTTCCGAAGAATCGGATATACGGTCCCGTCGGAAATCTGGATGATTTCCGAAAGTGTGTTGGCAAGCTCATATCCATATTGGTCACTCTCCTTCAACATGGAGAGAACGCACAGGTCAAGTACGCCTTTCTTGAATTGAACATTCATAGTAGTTCCTCCTTAGGTAGTGTTCATTTTATAGTAGTGATCTTATGACAGTACCGGCTATAAGTCAATAGCTCTGAACAACTATTTTGCAATATTTTTGAATCATGACACAGAAAGTTGACTTATCCGTGCATCTGTTATAGTATGCATATAACAGATGCCAGCACAGGCTACTCGCCGGGAGGTTACTATGGTCAGCCTTACAACGATTCTCGCACTTTGCTTCTCATTACTTGCTTGTTTTGTTTTTCCCGTTGTTCTTTGCATTGTCTTTATGCGTAAGACCCGTCCGGGTATTTTGCCTCTTATTATGGGTATTGTCGTATTTATCGTGTTCGTTCTCGTGTTGGAACAGTTGATGCACTATGCCGTCCTCGTAATGATACCAGCCACAAGAGATTTGTTCGCAGGCAATGTCTGGCTCTATGCGGCATACGGTGCTTTTGCCGCGGGCATTTTTGAAGAATGCGGCCGATGGCTGGCGTTTTCCGTCATTCTTAAGAAGAAGCGTGAGTGGAAGCACGGTATCACATATGGCATCGGGCACGGAGGTATTGAGGCCGTTCTGCTTGTCACCCCGAACATCATCAGCAGCCTGGTCTACGCTGTTATGATAAATATGGGAACTTTTGATGCGCTGATCAGCAGCTTGCCCAAGGCTTCCGCTGATGCACTCCTACAGGCGAAAGATTCACTCATTTTTCAGGCTCCCTGGATATTTGCCATATCCGGCGTGGAACGAATCTGTGCGATCACCTTCCAGATTGCTCTGTCTGTTCTTGTTTTGTATGCTGTCAGCAAGAAGAAGTATATCTATATATTGCTGGCGGTTGTTCTTCATGCGGCGATTGATTATCCCGCCGTCATGTATCAGAAAGGTCTTCTTTCCCTCTGGTCCATCGAAGCTTACTGCGTAGTTCTGGCCGTCCCCGCCCTAATCTTTATTCTCAAATCCAGGAAGCTCTTTCCCCGCCCGGCTATGCAGACAGAAGCCGCCATCTCGGCTCAGCAAGAAACTACTGCATCCGATGAGATATCACCTGAATAATCTGATCACAAACACGCAGTAAAAAGAACCACCCGGGAAGGTATTCCGCGGGTGGTTCTTCTCTTGTCACTTCAGTATCTGATTAATTCAGTATCAGTTTAATTCTGTTCCTGATCGATTTCGATCTCCATGAATCCGACAGTGAATGGAAGACGGTCGTACTTCATCGTTCCGACATGCGTGCATCCGTTTGTCAGATACCAGTCTTTCAGAACTGTATTCTCTTCGATGATAGCTATCAGTATCTTCTGTCCGTGCAATTCCCTAACCGTATTCATGGCATATTCAAAGAGCTTCGTGCCAAATCCGCGATGCCTGTATTCAGGCAGTACGGCCAATTTTTCCAGAATAAACTCTTCGTCACTTTTCCTCTCGAGCTGCATAAATCCGGCGATCATATCGTCCGCAAATAATGCGTACATCTGATTGCCTTTTTCTTTGTCCCCGAGCAGGCGCTCCGTCTTGATAAAAGCACCGTTGGATGCACAGTTCTCTGTTGTCAGTCCGAATTCCTCCGCTACAGTACCGAAGCCCCTGCGAATGACATCTGCACATTGGTCGAGTTCGTTGACAGAAACCTCATAAATACTGCAATTACTCATTATTTCTCCTCAATTTCCGGACGCTTACGAAGAATTCTGCTCTGCTTGTCCAAGTGTCGCCGGTCAGACCTGAATCACAAGATCACGGCCGGTTGGTGTGTACGGGCGGTATATGACTTTTGCAGAATCCATCATGCGGCGTGCTGCGACAAAAAGATCTTCGCCTTCATATTTATCGGAGAGGTAGATAACCTCTTTGATTCCCTTTTGGATCATCGCCTTGGTGCACTCGGCACAAGGAAAGAGCGTTGTATAAATGACGCTGCCCTTCAAGTCACTGTGACCGCTGTTCAGAATAGCGTTCATTTCAGCATGACAGACATACAAATATTTCGTATCAAGCGGATTGCCGTCTCGCTCCCAGGGGAACTCATCATCTGAACAACCGCTTGGCATACCGTTATAACCGACAGTCAAAATGCGTTTTTCAGGACTCACGATGCAAGCCCCTACCTGTGTTCCCGGATCTTTGCTCCTGCAAGCTGACAACAGTGCGACGCCCATAAAATACTCATCCCAGCTGACATAATCCGTTCTTTTCATAACGCCTGCCTCCGCATAATGTATTTTTTAATAGTATACTTGATTTTATTGCTTTCCGGTATTATTACATTACGCAAAAGTCCTGGTATATGGACTGGTTCAGACCATACAGCAGACCTTTACCGCATGTATATCAAGTATCATATTAAAAATCCCGAAAATGCGATAAAATACATAGTAAACAATACGAGGGGGTAGAATTCATGATGTATCCAGATACTATGAGTACAGGAAAATACAGACACACGGCCGGATTACTGGCTATTTTCGGGGGGATGTTCGGACTCCATAACTTTTACCTTGGGAATAAAGATAAAGCAATGACGCAGCTTCTGATTACAGTTCTGGGAAGTTTCTGCGTTGGTATCGGTCCCTGCATCACTTTTATCTGGGGAATCGTGGAAGGCATTCAGATTCTAAACGGCACAATTACGACGGATGCCCAGGGCAGCCCGATTCTGAATCCTGACTATGCGGCACAAGGCGGCAAGTCCAAAATCATCGCCGGCGTACTGGGAATGTATCTGGGGTTCTTAGGCGTACATAATTTCTATCTGGGCAACACGGGTAAAGCCGTCGCCCAGCTGCTTCTTGGAACCATCGGCAGTGTTGTTGGTATAGGACCTATTATTTCCATGATCTGGGGCATGATAGAGAGTGTTCAGATACTCTCCGGAACGATAACTGTTGACGGACACGGCAATCCTATTATTGATCCTGCCAACGACGGTACGCGCAAAAAGTCCAAAACGGCCGCCGGTATTCTGGCTTTCACTCTGGGCGTATTTGGCATTCATAACTTCTATCTCGGGAACACGAATAAGGCCGTTGCTCAATTACTGCTCGGAACGGTTGGCTGTCTGGTTATTGTAGGACCGGTTATTTCTCAGATATGGGGAATCATCGACGGCATCGCAATCATTTCCGGAAATGTCGTCGCAGACGCTGAGAATAATCTCCTGATAGCAGATTAATACCGCACAGCCGATTAATACCGACTATCCATTTTAAAGGTGTCAGATATATATTAGGACAACGAGGATATACGACATGACAACAAAGTTGTTTTCCACAACTCGCATTGAAACGGATACCATCGGCTCGCTCGAGCTTGCCGCAGACTGTCTGTACGGTATCCAGACTGCGCGTGCCCTGGTTAATTTCCCTGTCAGTTTCCGCCCCGTCCGGAGCGAGCTGATTCAGGCCATGGTTCAGGTAAAGCTTGCCGCTGCCCTCTCTCATCTTGATCTTGCTCTTCTTACACCCGCAAAAGCTGATGCAATATGTAAGGCATGCTATGTTCTTCTTTCTTCTGTGCTTTTACAAAAGGACAGGACGGCGCTTCCCCCGGAATACGGCAGCTCCGTTTTTGCCGATATTTTCCCGACGGATGCACTGCAGGGGGGAGCCGGCACGTCAACACATATGAATGTCAATGAAGTTATCGCCAACCTCGGGCTTGTTATTATGGGACGCAAATGCGGTGAATACGAGTATCTTCATCCACTCGACGACGTTAATCTTTCGCAGTCAACCAACGATGTGTATCCTACAAGTCTTCGCATAGCCGCCATCTATCTGGTACGAGAGCTAAGCGCGGCGCTTTCCGGACTGCAGGAATCCCTGCAGAAGAAAGAGAATTCATTCTCAGCAATCAGCAAGCTAGGGCGCACACAGCTCATGGATGCGCTCCCCATCACGCTCGGCGAAGAATTCGGCGCCTACGCACAGGCCATCGCACGGGATCGCTGGCGTATCTATAAGGTTGAGGAACGGCTTCGCCAGACAAATCTTGGCGGGACCGCTGTCGGAACCGGTACGAATGCGACGCGAAAATATGCCTGGCTGGTCACAGAAAAACTGCAGGAAATAACCGGCCTTGGATTGGCACGGGCTGAATACCCGATGGATCTGACGCAGAACTGCGACGTATTTGTCGAAGTGTCCGGCCTTCTCAAGTCATGTGCCGTTAATCTCATGAAGATCAGCAGTGACCTGCGCCTTATGAATTCCGGACCGCGCGGCGGTTTCGGCGAGATACACCTGGAGGACCGTCAGGCCGGATCGACAATCATGGCCGGCAAAGTGAACCCCGTTATCGCCGAAATGACCGGGCAGACAGCCATGCAGGTCATCGCCAACGATACCGCCATTACGCTGGCGGCTATGAGCGGACAATTTGAACTCAACGCTTTTTTGCCTCTTGTGGCCGACAAGCTGCTCGAATCCTTATCTATCCTCACAAATGCGGTCCGTCTTTTTCAAATATATGCAGTGGAGACTCTTATCCCTGACACACAAAAATGTGCAGAACACGTTATGAATTCGACCGTCCTCTCCACTGCCCTGATTCCGGACATCGGATATGAGAAAGCCGCGCTTATAAGCAAAGAGACAATATCGTCAGGACGTACGCTTTTTGATGTGGCCAAAGAACTATCCGGCCTCCCGGAAGCAAGGCTCAGCGAACTTCTCGACGTCAAAAGCGGACGCACATATTTAGAAAACAAGGAGAATTCCGACCTATGAGTATGCAGGATACCCCGCGCGGAGAACGCGTACATATTGCACTGTTCGGACGCCGCAACGCCGGTAAATCCAGCCTGATTAATGCCCTCACCGGCCAGCAGATATCTATCGTGTCCGACGTCGCAGGAACCACGACCGATCCTGTATTCAAAGCGATGGAACTTCTGCCGATCGGACCTGTCGTCATGATTGATACGCCCGGCCTTGACGACGAAGGTGAGCTCGGTATGCTTCGCATGGCACGTGCCCGCGCCGTACTCGAAAAAACCGATGCCGCCATTATTACAGCCGACTCCCGGAATGATATAGGTGATTTCGAGCGCGAAATTCTGGCGCAGATCAAGGACCGTAAGATTCCTGCGATTCTTGTCCTCAGTAAATCTGATCTGGCCGGACCAGACACCGTCCTAACTGCCCGCGCCGCATCTCTTAAGAAGGAACTTCATGTCCCCGTCGTCATTGCCTCCGGCGTGACCGGCGAGGGAATTGAGGATCTCAAACAGACACTGATCAGGATTCTTCCGGAAGAAGAGGAAAAGTTCCAGCTGGTCGGCGATCTGCTGTCGCCCTCCGACATTGTTGTTCTCGTCGTGCCGATTGATAAGGCAGCGCCCAAAGGCCGCCTGATACTTCCGCAGCAGCAGACGATCCGCGACATCCTCGAAGCCGATGCTACGGCAGTCATAACCAAAGAATACGAGCTGCGGGATACCCTCGCTTCCCTTTCCAGAAAGCCCCGTCTGGTCATTACGGACTCTCAGGTTTTTGCCAAAGTATCGGCAGATACGCCCAAAGACATTCCTTTGACTTCCTTTTCGATTCTTTTCGCCCATTACAAAGGCGACCTTCCTGTTATGGTGCGGGGTGCCAAAACGATCGACACCTTGAAGGACGGCGATAAAATTCTCATAGCCGAAGGCTGTACCCATCATCGCCAATGCGATGATATCGGCACCGTCAAGCTTCCAAGGTGGATTCGTCAGCATACCGGTCGGAACATAGAATTCGAATTTACCAGCGGCGGAACGTATCCCTCCGATCTTACACCCTACCGCATGATCGTACACTGCGGAGCCTGTATGCTGAACCGCCGCGAGATGCACTACCGCATCCAAAGCGCAGGAAAAGCCGGCATTCCGATCACCAACTACGGCGTACTTATCGCCCATATGCAGGGCATACTTAAAAGAGTATTGGAACCGTTTCCTTTGGCCGGACTGGAATTGGAATAAATCACAGGATCATCTGCTGTAATGCCGATATGCGTAATTCCTGAAATGCCGATAGGGGGATATCTCTGCTAATTATTTTTGTCAAAATTAATTCCGGAGGTCAAGCTTTCTTGACTTATGCTCGTTGAGTGTTACAATTAATACACAATATAGTAGTGAACGGAGGACATGATGACTGAACTGGAAGAGACTATTCTTTTCAAAGAAAAAACGCTGCTGCGTCCCGAGGTTCGTCGATCTGCAGAAAAAATAGCCGAACTCCTCAGCGAATCATTTTTCGAATTCGGTTGTTCCGGAAATATATATCATTATCACAAAGGTGACATCTTACTGGAGGGTCCTGCCAATGAAGGGGACTGGGAAATAACAGACTTCTCTCTGCTCCAGGTTTCTCTCGACAGTGTACTCGCAACGTATACGGCAACTAAGCATACCGAGCCTGTTGCAGCGCAGAAAGTATCACTTCGCTGTTCACTTTGGGAAAAAGAAGACGGCGTCTGGAAAGTTAAATTTCATCAGGGCGCTTATGCCAACAGCTAAGGCAGCCGCTGCGTATTTCTATAAGCTCGCCCCTTTTTGTGAGACAACCTTCGCAGCCAGTTCATTACCATTCTCTATCCATCTTTGAGGTTCTGCCGATTGAAGAAGGGCGGCAATAAAGCCTGCATTGAAGGCATCGCCTGCGCCTGTTGTATCAATGGGTATAACCCGGTTAGCTGCTGCGCGGCATATAGTATTTGCTATAAAAGTAACTCCGCACGGAGACACAAAGCCGGCGCGTATCGCGGCCATCGATCCTTCCGACCCAAGCTTGAGGCCGATACACGGCACACGTACAAGCAATTTCTCTATGCCTGCCGCTATATCCTCCGCATCAGTCATCGCCTTCAATTCGGATTTGTTAGGCAAAATAATATCGGTTACGTCCAGCATTTGATTAAGAATATCAGATGCTATCTGTGCGATGACAGGAGAAGTATCCAACGCCACCAACCCGCCGGCCATATGTGTTTCATGTGCTGCCGTAAGAGAAAGAGACGCCTGCCGGGGGTTCATCAGTGAATATCCGGATATAAGCAGAAGTTTTGTGCTTTGCAGCATCTGCTGCAGCTCCGGGGTGTATACGAGCGGCTCGGCCGATGCCCCGCGGAAGGACAGCATGGTTCTCTCGCTGTTTTTGTCTATGACAGAAAGTACATATCCGGTACTTCCGCCGTATTGCATACAGGATATATCCACCCCTGACGCTGTCATTCTATCTTTAATCCACTGTCCATTCTCATCGGAACCGACGCGGCCGCAGAAAGCTGTTCTGATGTGTTGAATTCCCAGTGCTATTGCGGAATTGGCAGCAGAACCTCCGGAACTCTTGTTGGACATCGAGATCATTTCGTCGCCGCCAACGGGAGGCATATTTTTGACCCAGTACTGATAATCAATCAGTGCATCACCGATGACCGCCACGTCAATTGTACCGCAGCCGCTGCCTTGAAGTTCTGTAATATTATCAATCACTTGGGATTTCTCCTTTTCCCGCCATCGGGCACACTCACTTTGCCGCGCTTATACAGCGCAGATTTGCGTCGCGTCTGACGCCGGTTTTCACAGCTGATTTTTCAAAGTGATGCAAGCTCGCCGGCGATATGAGCCGCAAGGGCCGCATTGTTATAGACAAGCTGAATATTTGACGCCAGACTCTCCCCCCCGGTAATCTGCTGAATTTTGTCCAGCAAAAACGGAGTTGTTTCTTTGCCCTTGATGCCAAGAGCCGCGGCTTCTTTTATGGCTTCATCAATTTTCGCGTTGATAAAAGAAGCATCCATGGAGAATTCTTCAGGAATCGGGTTGGTCACCAGCATACCGCCTTTAAGGGAGAGGTCTTCTTTGGCTTTGAACGCTTCGGCAATTTCACGCGGTGTGTCCATCCTGTAATCAACGGAAAGTCCGCTGTTTCTCGTGTAGAAAGCCGGAAGCTCATTGGTCTGATAGCCGATTACAACAACCCCTTTTGTCTCCAGGTATTCGAGTGTGAGTCCCAGGTCAAGAATGGATTTACAGCCTGCACAGACGACCACTACCGGTGTCTCGGCAAGTTCTTCAAGATCAGCCGATATGTCCATTGTGGTCTCGGCGCCGCGGTGAACTCCACCGACTCCGCCTGTGGCAAAGACGGAAATCCCTGCGAGAGCAGCAATAATCATTGTTGCGGCGACAGTTGTTGCACCGTCCTCCTTTCTTGCAGCTAATATGGGCAGGTCACGACGGCTTGCCTTCGTGACATCGAGACCCTTTTTGCCGAGATATGTAATCTCCTCTTCAGAAAGTCCGGCTTTGAGTTTCCCTTTGATTATGGCAATCGTGGCCGGAACAGCCCCGTTCTCCCTTACGATTTTCTCCACACGCAGCGCCGTCTCTACATTTTTGGGATACGGCATGCCGTGTGAAATAATGGTTGATTCAAGAGCGACGACAGGCTTTCCCTGTGCCAGCGCTGTCTTAACTTCTTCGGATATTTCGAGATACTTCATCAGATTATTCATATTCATTCTCCTCGTCAAAAAATACGTTTGTCAGAAGGGTAATGCCGGTCAGTAAGTCTGGAGCATTCCCATTCAATCTTTCTCATTGGGACTGTCTGTTATGTTGTTACACAGGCCGAATCTGATTATACTCTTTTCGAATCATAGAGGAAACGGGTCCCGGGGAACTCGGCCCAAACCATATCCGGTTCGATGATTCGTCCTGCAGGTAAGTAACAGACAGAATGCCTGCAACCGAATTCGTTACAAAAATCTCCTCCGCTTCACGCAAATCCTCGAGTGTATATTGACCCTCCTGAATTCCTATTCCCAGGGATACTGCGGTATTGATTACAAAACCACGGATGACGCCCGGAAGAATACCGCAGGAAAGATCCGGCGTGCAGATCACGCCTCTTTTCACGAAAAAGAAATTGCATTTAGCGGTTTCGGCGATGCATTTCCGGCTGTTCAGAAAGAGAACATCATCATAACCTTTTAAAGCAGCTTCCCGTAAAGCGAGGAAATTCCCGGCATAATTACCCGTCTTATGTCCGCATAGCGGCGATGTCTCATTCCTGATTGCCTCTGAGACGAGAAGACGAATCCCGCATTCCCTGCTCCCGGCAGCGATATATTCCCGAACTGAATAATGAATGGATGGCCGTACTTCCCTTTCATTACCGAAGCTTATCGTTACACGGAGTATCTGACTGCGGATTTTCTGTGTGTTTATATATTTCATTACAGATATTTTCCACTCATGTTTATCAAAAGTTAGTTGGAATCCAAGCTTTTTTGCCGAACTGAAAAGGCGGGCGGCGTGCTCTTCAAGAAGAAGCACGCTCCCGTCATCCCGCACAAGAAATGTCTCAAAAAGCGAGAACCCGTACAGGAACCCGAAATCTGAATCATCTATGCTGTTTTCGGATGCGCTTTTGTTGGCAGCCGTCTTCTGTGTTTGTTGTTCCACGTCTTTTCCCTCCAAAACTCTCTGAAGTGCGGTTCCTTTATCAATCGTCTCCTGATATTCTTTCTCCGGAACGGAATCCCATACAATGCCCCCGCCCACCTGATAGAAGGCCGCATCCTTATTCACGACGATCGTCCGGATGGCAATGTTAAAATCGCTCGTGCCGTCAAAACCAATATACCCGATGGCGCCCGTATAAATATTCCTTTTCACAGGTTCTAGTTCGTCAATAATCTCCATCGCGCGGATTTTGGGAGCTCCCGTGATCGAACCGCCGGGAAAAGCCGCGCGAATGCAGTCTGTCGCATCCATTTTATCCGACAGCTCTCCGCGAATCGTCGAAACAAGATGAAAAACGTTAGCATATGTTTCAAGAGCAACAAGCTCCGTGACCTGCACCGAGCCGATCCGGCAGATCTTCCCGAGATCATTTCTCTCAAGATCAACAATCATCATTAATTCAGCATGATCTTTCTGACTCGCAGCCAACTCTTCCCGATTCGCCGAATCCTCCTGCTCCGTCCGGCCTCTCGGACGTGTCCCCTTGATGGGACGAGTCTCAATCCACCCGTCCTTCACCTTGAAAAACCGTTCCGGTGAACTGCTCATTATGCGCAAATCTCCGAACGAAATGTAGCAGGCAAAAGGTGCCGGGCTTTCCGTCCGAAGCCGCTGATACATCTCATATGCGTCGCCATCCGTATTTGTCTTAACTCTTCTGGACAAGTTCACCTGAAAAATATCGCCGCTATAAATATACTCGCGTGCTTTTTGAACCATACCGCAATAACCCTCTGACGTGAAATTCGACGCAAACAGCGAAGCGGATCTTACCTGCCCGCTTCTGTTCTCGTCCGGAATCATTTCGTCCGGTAATTTTTCGCCATGTAAAATGACTTCGAGAATATGATCAATCTTTCGACGCGCGCGCCTGTTTCGCTCTTCTTCCGATGATGTGTCTTGCGATGATGTGTCTTCCGATGATGTGTCTTCCTCTGTTTTCCGGCTCGAACTGCAGGCGCAAACATACGTCCTACCTGTATTATGATCAGAAATGACCGCAGCGTCGTAGAATCCAAACAGCAGATGCGGAATATCCATCTCTTCGACCGCCCGCTCGGGAAGCTTTTCAAGAACAGACCCGAAATCATACGACACGAAACCGGCAGCGCATCCGTTTTCACAGGGAAGCGCCTCCGGTGTATCTTTCACTGCATATTGTTTCAGAAGATTCTGGAGAAATAGCAGCGCATCACCCGTGTGCGAGCAACGGAGGTCGCTATGCACGATCTCGATACTGCTGCCCTTCGCTGAAAATACAAGGAAAGGATCAAATAGAATAATAGAATATTGCCCGAGCGTCTTATCCCGGAGTGCGCTGTCCAGAAATATGGCATGTGATTCGTTACGAAAAAGCCGGAATATTTCTTCGGCCGTCTTATTTGTCTTGATTTCTTCTCTCAAATACAAATCCTCACAACAATCCAATAATCATCCGGCTTACCGCACTTACTGCTCCAGACTTTTAATACAGTTGGTTCCAGCGGCATATCCTGTTGAAAAGGCGGCCTGCAGATTGTATCCGCCTGTATCTCCGTCAATATCCAGTACTTCGCCCGCAAAAAACAGCCCGGGCACAAGCTTGGACATCATCGTTTTGGGATCAACTTCTTTGAGTGATACCCCGCCTGCTGTAACCATGGCCTTGGCAAAAGAGGGAGCGCGGCTGACAACAAATGAATAATCCTTCATCAGTGCGGTCAGCTGATCTCTCAGGTCCTTTTTGAGTTCATGACAGAAAACATCTTCCGGAATAGAAACGCGCTCAAGCAAAACCTTAATCAGTGACTCAGGTCCGTATGTCTTCAGGACATTAATGAGCTTGCGGTTTTGATTATCCGCAAGAAGCGCTATCATCTGTATACGTGCGGCATCCTGTGTTACGGAAGGCAGGATATCGATTGATACCTTTACTTTGCCTTTCTCATACAGGCTGTCATCCGTTGGAAGGAAGCGAGATAAGCCCAGTACAGCCGGCCCTGTAAGGCCGAAATGTGTAAATAACACATCCCCTGTCAGCGAGGCAATCTCATCCCTGCCGGAAAAAGCACGTACGCGGACGTCCCGCAGGCTTACGCCCTGTAAGGAAGCCACCACTTTGGGATCAATATCGACCGGAGCAAGAGCCGGACGAACCGGCACAATCGTATGACCGAGGCGGGCTGCCAGAAGAAATCCGTCCCCTGTCGAACCGGTCGCCGGATAGGAAGAACCGCCTGCGCAAATTACACAGGCTTCGACGTCGTACGATGTTCTAAGAGTTACGACTTTGGAAATCCTGCCGGAAGCATCCCTTCGGATATCAACCACCGGTTCGTCTTCGTGAAAAGCTACGCCGAGTTCCTCCGCGCGCACAAAAAGTTTGTCCAGTATTTCCTGTGCCTTATCACTTGCCGGAAACACCCGCCCGTCCTCATCTTTGAGACGAACACCGAGGGATTCGAGCATATCCATAAGGTCACGCGGAGAGAATGCATTCAGAGATTTATATAGGAATTTGCCGTTGCCGAAATAGTGCTCAGGATATGCGCGGACTTCTGTCAGGTTAGTCACATTACAGCGCCCGTTGCCCGTGATCAGAATCTTACGTCCGGGCAGATTGTTCTTCTCAAAAAGCCACACACGTTCTGCACCGCCCTCAGCTGCCTTGATTGCTGCCATAAGTCCCGACGCTCCGGCCCCGATAATTGCTATTTTCATTATTGTTACCCTTCTTTACAGACATCCACCCAGCCCAGCGCGCCGGAAATGGAGAACAGTTCGCCGCAGGTCAACTCAATTACAGAGTTACAGCTCCCGCAGGCTGGAAAAATCGTGTCGTACCTTTGAAGTGACAGATCCGCATAGACTTTCGCCTCCGCCGGATTGTCAAATGGACATACACCGCCGACAGCATGACCGGTCAGACGGAGAACATCGTCAGGGGAAAGCATCTTCGCCTTCATTCCGAAGGCAGATTTGTACTTGGCATTATCAATTTTTTTGTCGCCGGATGCTATCACAAGAATAGCAGAATCAACTCCCTCATAGAAAGAAATCGTTTTTGCAATGCGGGCGGGTTCCACAGAAAGCCGCAAAGCTGCGAGTTCCACGGTTGCACTCGACTCTTCAAACTCCCTGACATCCTGATCTTTTTGCCACTTGGCAAGATATTTGCGGACAGAATTCACAGACATACTCCGACTCCTTCTTATGCCGTCCCGGAAATAGTAATAAATGCACAACTATTTTCGCATATTATGAATAAGAAAGAAAGGACGGGCACCCCATGGGCCCGTATCCAAATTGCACAATAATAAGGCAGACATGCAAAAACAGGCAGCAATTTCCAAATGCTGCCTGTTTTTTCTTAACGAGCTATATCTCCAATTTCTGCGCTAATATAATCGATCAACTGCTGCGGTTCTATAAGGATCTGAGCCCCGCGCATCCCGGCGCTCACGGCAATCCAGTCAAAAAGCACCGCGGACTCTTCAAAATATGTCGGGAACGGCTTCTTCATACCGACAGGCGAACAGCCTCCGCGGATATACCCCGTAAGTGGAAGCAGCTCTTTGACAGCAATCATATCGACCTTTTTGTTGCCCGACACTGTGGCAAGCTTCTTAAGATCCAGCTCCATTTCCACGGGAATACAGGCAACCAGGTAACCTGTATCACCTTTAGTCACCAGCGTCTTAAACACCTGTTCGACCGGAAGTCCGCAGCTCTGCGCGACATGAACGCCGGACAGATCTTCCTCATCCACTTCATAAGTGACCACGCGAAACTCCAGCCCCGCACTCTCGATCATGCGCATCGCATTGGTCTTTACTGGTTTTGCCACCCAAAGTCACCCCGCTGTCATAAGAAAATATCAGAGAAAGGATCAAAAGCACTTGTCATTAAAATATCAGAGAATGGATCAAAAGAAAAGATCTCTCTTTTTCCCGCTGCGGATATTCGCGACATTAATCCGCGAATCTTCACGGTGCTTAGGATCCAGGACCTTTTCAAGTTCCTTATCGACAAGCGCGTATCCGAGTTCTTTTGCACGCGGTGAAGCGTAATCTTCAAGATATTCGGACAGCGTCATAAGTGCATTCGGATGGCAGACATTCTTGATCTGTCCGGATTTAGCAATCGACATAAAGCGGTCGCCGGTACGTCCGGAACGGTAGCATGCTGTACACCAGGAAGGCACAAGTCCCTCTTCCATCAGCCATGTAACAATCTCATCGGCGGTGCGGTCATCGTTTTTATCAAACTGCGCTACCAGATTCGCATCATGCCTGCCTGTCTCGCGGAACATTTTTTCGGACGCATATCCGCCGACGCCGACGGCACTGCAGGCACTCATCTGAGTAATACCGCAGTCAAGAAGATCCTTGCGCATGGCAGCTGTCTCACGTGTCGAAATAATCATACCGGTATATGGCACAGCAAGGCGAATGACAGCTACGATTCTTTTGAACGTCTCGTCATCGGGAATGTTCGGATAAATCTCCATCAGATCGACGCCTTCCGCGGGGCGGATACGCGGTACGGAAATTGTGTGGAATCCTACGCCGCAGGTCTTTTCCAGATGCTCATTGTGAATCATCAGGGCCATCGTCTCGAAAAACGGATCGTACAGACCGAAAAGCACTCCGGCTCCGTTATCGTCAATGCCCGCTGTCTGAGCACGGTCAAAAGCGGTCGTATGATACCAGTAATCGCTCTTCGGACCGGCCAGATGATATTTCTCGTATGTCGGCTTGTGATATGTCTCCTGGAAAAGAATATATGTACCGATACCAACCGCCTTCAGCTTCTTAAAATTCTCGACGGTCGTTGACGCGATATTCACATTTGCCCGGCGGATTTCACCGGACGTATCGGACTGCGTCTGATAGACAGTATTCAGGCACTCCACAATATAGTCGATCGGGCAGTTCACATCATCTTCCCCGGCCTCCATCGCAATACGCTTGTGACCCATTTTCTCGATCTCGATGACTTCCTGACGGACCTCGTCCATAGTCAGCTTTCTTCTTGTAAAAGTGTGGCAGTCGTTATAGCTGCAGTATGCACACCGGTTCACGCAATAATCGCTCACATACAGAGGCGCAAACATCACGATGCGGTTGCCGTAAATCTCGTCCTTGATATGACGCGCCACCTTGAAAAGCTTCGGCAGATGCCTGTCATCCATCTTGAGAAGGCTGGCCACTTCAAGATGCGTAAGGCCACCGAACTTCTCCGCTTTATCAAGAATCCGGTCGATCTCCGAATCCGTCGCATCCTCACCCTTTTTCAAAAGCTCTTCAATTTCCATAGGCTTGATGAATTCTTCAATTTCCATGTTTTCGATCAACATAATGCTATCCTCCCGCAAATCTCTATCGATGTCTTATTTCCATGCAAAATATTTGGAATGTATAAAATATGCAAAATGCTCGTGGTTTATGCAAAACAATCGCCGTTACGGTATCTCCGTCCTGGCCACCGCGGTCTTCACGGTCACCCCGTCAATTCTTCCAAGTTTGCCTGTCAGGCTATTAATCGCATCAAGATCCCCGACAACTGTCAGGCTGATCACCGCAACCGGCACCTCCTCAAAAGGAATCCCCATTCTGCCCTTCACAATCCCCTGAAACTCCGAGACCGTGTCATTAAACGCCTGCTGGCAATGATGCGGCTCATCGAGCACCGCCGAAATCACAGCAATTCTTTTCATATATCCTACCCTTTCCAATCGTTTTTGATCTCTTTCCCCACATCAAAAATGCGTCTTCTCCTATTCGGAAAAGACGCATCGGTAAAGCTCTCATATCCTCCTCTGCCAACAGAAAATATGCCGCAGCATACATGCCTGAAAACAAAAGAACCTCAGAAACTGTACTTCGTCACTTCCGAATCAGGGACCTGTCGGCCGCTTTTTCGTCAGAATACTATTAATAGTTTGAACCCGGCGAGGGGAAAAGTCAAGGGTAAGTGGACCCATTACATTCTCTCCCATGTCCTCGGCTTACGCCTGCGGAAGGTCTTTCATGTAACGGGTCCACTTACTGGATTGGCACCCTGCGGGTGCTAAGGAATATATTTCCGCGGCGCGAAGCGCCTTTGTAAGCGATGCGATACCGTTTGTGAGCGCGCCTTAGCTTGCGCTAGCTGGCTTTAGCCGGCGACAGCAAGCGTCCAGCGCGAGCAAATGGTATTGCCTCGCCTGGCGCTAAGGAATATATTTCCGCGGCGCGAAGCGCCTTCACAAGCGATGTAATGCAACTTAAAAGCACGCGATAGCGGATGCAAACAAGTCTGCTGCTTGGTGCCCCATGACCACTAGAAAGTATAGTTTCCTTGGCGCGAAGCGCCTTCACGCGATGTGATACCGTTTGTGAGCGCGCCTTAGCTTGCGCTAGCCGGCATTTGCCGGCGATAGCATGCGTCCAGCGCGAACAAATGGTATCACATCGCCTTATCCCCCGAATAACATTCCGCCAAATACCAGGTTTTGTTCGATTCCATTGATTAGAATGGGATAATTTTCCTCAGTTAATTCGAAGCGGCCTTCCCGTCCATCCGCCAAAGTCACATATAGGTATTGGGTGGAATCTTCATTCATAAGCTTCTCTGGGAACACTGCTATTCCTACAGGAAGTATTTCTTTCGTGAATCCTGAACTGTCGGTCATTTCAATATCAATCTTTGCAATTGTATATATTGTAACCACACAATACGGCGATTTATTGTACATTTTTGTATCGGAAAAGTTCGTAAAAGTAAAATCATCCGCCAAATCAACCGTCTGATTTAAGGACCATTGATTGCCCAAAACGTCCGTATACGGATGTGCGTATAACTGACCATCTTCATAACGGAAGGTTGGTACTTCGATATTTTTATAGGCTATGATCGTATCCGGATCATAGGTAACTGCAAATGTCGAATAATCAGATGAGCAAAGGTCGTATGACAGCAGCATACCATACTCGCCCTCACTGTTTTGGCAAAGAAGAATTGTTGAATCCAAAAAGAAATATACCGCTTGGCTGGATGCCTCAATTCTCACTTTATTGGTCAGATCCGTGATTTTGCCTGTTTTTCCATCCGTATAGGTAAGAGTACTGTATTTTTGAAGAAATTCATCCTCAATGCCATCCTGATTCCAGTCAATTTGAACAACATATTTTACATAGTGAGAATTCCTATCGGCTTGCTTCCAAGGCGTTACAACATATTCATCGCCTTCACAATAATCTTCATCCGTATTTTCAACGTAGCCGCCAAATAGATCCGCAACGGATCTGCCCTCAAATACAATGTCTCCACTCTCGGATTTCTGGGCTGAAATATGTACACGCGAGCCCAAAACCGTGTAAAAATCCATGTCTTCTGAAAAAGAAAATAAATACGAATCCTGTGATATATTTTCTGGAAACAGTACGGTGCCGAGCGGCAATATTATTTGAGTACCCGCGCCTTCATTCGGAACGGTATTTGTTATATCTTCATCCACTACGGTTGCCTTGATATCACTTTTCAGAAATAGCGTATTGTACCATTGTGCATTTTCCATCGGATTAACCGCAGCAACGGTTTCATCTTCAGCTATCGTTTCTTTTGCCGCAGACGTCTCTTCGCGACTCGACGGAGTTGATGCGGGTATAGCTGCATCAGTGACTATGACAATCGAATTCGTTTGATCTATATCATTATTCTTACTTTCCCCGCAGGCAGAAACAATCATTAACACAACCGCAGACATCAGAACACAAAGTATTCTCTTAATCATATAAATCTCTCCTCGCTAAATCTATTTCACCTCACTAATTATTAATCATATATTATAGATTGATTCTATAATATATATTGAAAAAATAATACAAGTATTTTTTGAATTACAAATATGATTAACAAGAACCCGTTGACGCAGCGTTAAGGGTACATATTTCCGCGGCGCGAAGCGCCTTTATAAGCGATGTGATACCGTTTGTGAGCGCGCCTTAGCTTGCGCTAGCTGGCTTTAGCCGGCGACAGCAAGCGTCCAGCGCGAGCAAAAGGAGCTATAGTTCCGCGGCGCGAAGCGCCTTCCCAGAGCCGAGGCCACTCTCCACGAGCGACTTCCGCAGGAGAGCGAAGCGATCCGAGGACGTGGAGATACATTTCCTTGGCGCGAAGCGCCTTCCCATAAAAGCTTCATGCTTTTCTCGGGCGACTTCCGCAGGATTGCCCGCACGAGTGCGGGCTTAATCCGAGGACCTTGAGCCCGAAAAAGTATGAAGCTTTTATTTGTAATACAAGAGTATTTTTTGCCACCTCTCTACTATGTTAAGATAAGTATGTATATTTATATTCTTATTGAAAGTGGTGAAATTACTTATGGAATTAATCGTACTTATGCCTTTCTATAACGAGGAGAAGCAGATTCCGATCACAATTGACCGGCTTATCCCTCTTATAGATCCGCTAAATATCGAATATTCTCTTCTTCTTGTCGATGATGGTTCTAAAGACGGAACATGGGCTGCCATTTCAGCCGGTGTCAAAAGATATCCCGATAAAGTCAGAGGGCTTCGTCTTTCAAGAAATTTCGGTAAGGAAGCTGCTATTTGTGCAGGCCTTGATGCCGCGGATGCTGATGCAGTCATTCTTATGGACGGCGATCTGCAGCATCCGCCGGAATATATCCCTGAAATGCTTCGTCTCTGGCATGAAGGCGGCTATGACATTGTCGAAGGAGTTAAGAGCTCGCGCGGCAGGGAGAGTCTCGGCAGCCGGATCAATGCGGTTGTTTTCTACGGTCTTTTTCACAGGGTCTCCGGATATCAGCTTGCCAATGCTTCTGATTTCAAGCTGCTTGACCGCAAAGTTGTTCTCAAATGGCGCGAGTTCACTGAACACAGTACTTTTTTCAGAGGTCTTTCCGCCTGGCTCGGCTTTAACCGTGTCACATTCCCCTTCGAGGTGGCAGATCGCCAGACAGGTCAGTCGCGATGGTCTCTCGGAAAGCTTATCTCACTGTCGCTTAATGCGATTACATCATTTTCCGCAATGCCGCTGCAATTGATCACTACTATCGGCCTCATATTTATGGTAGGATCCGCAGCACTTCTTATACAGACTCTTTTCAATTTTTTCACCGGTCATGCTGCCAACGGTTTTACTACGGTTATTGTTGTCGAGCTCGCTGTGGGCGCCTGCATTATGATAAGCCTTGGCCTGATCGGAACATATATTGCCCGAATTTTTGAAGAGGTCAAGAATCGTCCCCGCTATGTTGTTTCCGAGGATACAGGTGTTTCCGATAAGACAATATTGCCGCCCTTTTCGTCGTCTGACAGAGAGGATTTGTGATGCTGGGAATTGTATATCTGATTGTTTGTTTTTTCTTCGGGGTGCAGCTTCTGCGCTACCTGTTTCCTGATCCGCAAAGGCTTTTTGTCGGAGTTGCTCCCAAGAAAAGCAGCCTCACGTTAGTTCCCCTGCGGCTCTTCTTTTATCCGGCCGGCTTTATAGTAGGGCTGGTACTAGTCACTTTTGTAACCTACTGGATTGCGCTTGTGATGACTCCATTTGTTTCCAGTGAGATGCCCGTGCTCTACCCTGCCAACGTTGTTTCCCTCTGCCTGTCTATCTATCTCGGCAGTATTTTGTGGCAGAAATCTTATGACAGGAAAAATCCCGCTCTCCCTGAACCAAGTGAAGATGCGCCGCCTGTCCGGCGCCATCTCGGCGGTCGGTCACAGCCTGCAGCCGAGATTCCGTCGAAGCCCGGTCCGATAGCTCCCGGATTCATCTTGAACAAAGGGTCTGTAATCTTTTATGTTCTTTCCATCCTCTTTTTGGCAGTTGCCGCCACTGCACTTTTCTACTATTCCTTCCATGTGGCAAACGGAAATCTCTGCGCCGGTTATACGGTCTTCAGCGATCTTGCGCCTCATACAGCCCTGATTTCCTCCTTTTCAAAAGGCATGAATTTCCCGACTGTTTATCCGCATTTTCCGGCTGACGGAATCCGGTACCATTTTCTTTTCTATTTTCTATGCGGCAACTTAAACCTGCTTGGAATGCGCATAGATCATGCGCTCAACATACCGTCTATTCTTATTATGATTTGCTGCTTCCTTATACTGGGTGTTTTGGCTGTGCTCGTAAGCGGCAAACGGGCAACTTTCTTTCTTGCTCCGGTATTGGTGCTTTTCAGAAGTTCCTTCGCCATAGTGTCACAGATCCGGACACTGGCAGCGGCACCCGGCGCTACCTTGCCCTCTATATTCACGGGAATTCTGACAAACAAAGAGTGGCTTGGCACGACGCCCAGAGACAGTTGGGGTCTGTGGGCGATTAATGTATATGCCAATCAGCGCCACCTGCTTCTGGGCGTCGCACTGCTTTTGATTCTTGTGTTTCTATTCCTGCCGCATGTAAGGCGTATGTTTCTTCATATGCGCAGTTCACCCGGATTCAAGGCCAAAATCAAGCATTTCCTTTTCTGCCGGGAAGCATGGATTCCTCGCAAAAAGGACCCGCTCCACCCTTACTCACTGGGTGTGCTGGCCATTCTGATTGCCGTGAGCATGCCATACTTTCATGGATCTGCCCTGATCGCAGCCCTTGCCATCTTAGGAGTACTGGCCATCTTCTCCGAGAACCGCCTGACGTATCTTGCGGTCGCCGCTGCAGCCATCGGTTCTTCCCTTTTACAGACGCAGTATTTCTCCGGCGGCGCTGCCAATGTTGTGTCCTTTTCCTATTACCTCGGTTTTTTGGCTGAGAATCCTACCCTGACAGGCATCGTTGTTTATATCGCAAAAATGACCGGTATTGCTTCCGTCTTACTCCTGATCCTTCTGTTTACCCAGAAGAGCGCCTATCGCACGGTCCTTCTTATAGCATTTTTGCTGCCTGCCGTTTTTGCATTCTTCTTTGCGATGACTATTGATATAACATCCAACCACAAATTCGTTCAGATGAGTCTGATTCTCGTGTCCATTTACCTTGCCGGATTGCTGGCGTTCCTTTGGAAGCCCTTCTCCAACAAAGTTTCTAAGACAAAATATAATGCGGATGAAGATTCACAGGCCAAACCGCAGCGCATTCATCCTGTACGTAAAAGACTCATGTTGATCGGTACCCGTACGCTTGCTGTCATCCTGTTTATCTCATTAACGGCAACAGGGATCAGCGAATGGATCGTCTACTATAACCTTGATAAGAACAGCATCGAGATGAATCTGTCTTCTCCGATGGTTGCCTGGATTGAAGCGAATACAGATAAAAAAGCTGTCTTTCTGACAGCGCCGTATTCTATGCATACATTCTTCCTGTCCGGACGTTATTCTTACTACGGACACCCGTATTACGCATGGTCGGCCGGATATGACACCGAAGCGCGTATGGCACTTTATGCAGATCTGCTCACCGGGTGCGGCGGCAATTATGAGAATTTCCGCGCACTGTGCCTGCAGGAGAATATATCCTATATCCTTATAGATGATGACCTGCGAGGCCAGACCGAGTTCCCTCTCGACGAAGCGTTCTTCACATCTAATATGATTTCCGCAGTCACCTTCGAGGAAGGCAACACCGTCATATACAAAGTTGTCTGAAGTCGTACAGTCTGTTTTACACCTGAATTTCCACCCTGAATTGTATGATGAATCTGCGCCTGAATCTGCACCCTGAAAAAGCCCGGTTACCTTTGCAGGGAACCGGGCTTCTTAACATAAGAACTGTGTTGATTAATCTTCTTCTTCCAACTGATGCTTATGCGCCTGGATGACCTTGATCTCAACATCCGCCGGAGCCTGCTCATAGCGGGCATGCTCTATTGTGTACCAGCCGCGGCCCTGCGTCATGGACTTGAGGTCCGTCGCATAGGTAGCCATCTCGGAAGTAGGCACTTCGCAGGAGACAGCAGAGCCGTCTTCATCCGTGTCAATTCCGATAATGCGTCCGCGTCTCTTATTCATGTCACCCATGATGTCGCCCTGCCTGTCTTCAGGAATGTGAACGACAACGCTGCTGATTGGCTCGAGCAGCATAGGCTGTGCCAGCGGAAGACCCGCTTTGTAAGCAAGGTGGGCTGCGATCTTGAAGGCCATTTCGGAAGAGTCGACATCGTGATACGAACCGTCGACCAGCGTGGCCTTCAGATTAACCATCGGGAAGCCGGCGAGAACGCCGCGGCCGACAGAATCCTGCAGGCCCTTCTCAACAGCGGGGAAGAAATTCCTCGGGACTGATCCTCCGAATACCTTCTCTTCAAATACAAGCGTCTCAGAATCTGTCGGCTCGAACTCGATCCATACGTCGCCGTACTGACCGTGACCGCCGGACTGCTTCTTGTGCTTGCCCTGGACCTTAATCTTCTTGCGGATTGCTTCACGATAAGGAACGCGGGGGGCCTCAATAGTAGAATCCACATTGAACTTACTCTTAAGCTTACTGCGAAGCACGGATATCTCCTGCTCGCCAAGTCCCGATATCACCATCTGGTGTGTCTCCGCATTCAAAGTGACACGGAATACCGGATC
>Ga0209540_10000780_pt1 | contig 26549 bp, 26 predicted proteins | sample BarGraIncu01121A_FD_184501 | JGI IMG/M metagenome (GOLD analysis project Ga0209540, IMG submission 184501) | Arctic peat soil microbial communities from Barrow, Alaska - Barrow Graham LP Incubations 011-21A (SPAdes) (version 2) | ecosystem: Environmental > Terrestrial > Soil > Wetlands > Peat... | reverse complement strand
CTCGAGGAGCTCGAGCGCCGAACCGTGATCACGCGCCTCGGTGAGGGCGTGGACAAAAGCGGTGTCCTTTCGCCGGCCGGCATCGAACGCGTGCACGAGACGCTCTCCGCCTACGAAGAGATCGTCGAGCGTCTGGGCGCTGCTCCAGCGCTCGTGATTGCCACCAGCGCCGTTCGCGACGCCTCGAACGGCAGCGAGTTCCTGAGCGAGCTCGAGCGCCGATATGGCTTCAGGGCACGGCTGCTTTCGGGGAGCGAGGAAGCGCTTCTGGCCTTCCGGGGCGCGACGCTCGGACGCTCGCTTATGCGCTCCGTGCTCGTCGTCGATATCGGCGGAGGATCGACCGAGCTGGTGCTCGGAGACGCCGCAGGCCCGAGTTACCACGTCAGCCTCGACATCGGTGCGGTGCGCCTGACCGAGCGCTATCTGCACTCCGATCCGCCCAGCCCGGCCGAGCTCGAGCACTGCGCGATGGCGGTACGCGAGCTTTTGGTCGACTGCGTCCCCGCCGGTGTGCTGCACGCGCCGACGGCCGCGATCGGAAACGCGGGCACGATCACCACCATCGCCGCGCTCGACCAGGAGCTGCCCGCATACGACCGAGATCGCGTCCACGGCTACTCGGTCACTCGCCGGGCGGTTCACGAGCAGCTCAACCGCCTCGCCGCTCTCCCCCTCTCCGAGCGCCGCCAGGTGCCGGCGCTCGAGCCCGATCGCGCCCCCGTGATCGTCGCCGGCGCGATCGTCTGCAGCGAACTGCTCGACGCCTTCGCGCTCGAGGCGATCGAGGCCAGCGAGCTGGACATCCTGGACGGCGCCGCACTGCTCGCCGCCGAGAGTCCGACTTAGGGGAACTATCCCGTTAGGGACGGGCGATTGAAGGGGTTGAGCCGTGGATGCCGGGAGTCGAACAGCCCGCGAAGGCGCACTGGTAGTGCGGCGAAAGCGTCCTTCGACCGACTACGGTCTATGCTCGTAGCTGCGCCGGGGTGGCGGAATGGTAGACGCGCCCGACTTAAAATCGGGTGTCTTAGGACGTGAGGGTTCAAGTCCCTCCCCCGGCATTCTCAACGCGCTGGAACGACGCTGGACTGCAGGATGCTTCGCTCGCGAAGCTTGTCCGTACGGGTGTACTGTCCTGCGCTTCGCGACCTTGCCTCCTTTGCCAGCGCCGCCCCAGTGCGCCGAGAAAGCGATTGACCGGAAATGGCGCCTGCTCTTCTGTCCGCCGCGAGGACTACTCTGAGCGGTTCCCATGGCGACCTATCTACTAATTGCGCTGCTCGCTGTCCTGGTACTCGCGATTGCCGTTCGCGAGCTTTCGCTCGCCTCGAAGCGGGGACAGGACGCCGCGCAGGAGGTCAATCTCCAGCAACACCTGCAGGCACTCGCCGAAACGCTCGATCGCCGCCTCGGCGACCTGGATACGAAGGTGGACAGCCGTCTCCAGACCGCGTCGGAAACATCCAACCGGATTCACGAGCGGCTGGGCAAGCTGGGCGAGGCGACGGTGCAGATGAACGAGCGGGTCAAGGATCTCGCCCGGCTCGAGCAGGCGCTCAAGCCGCCTAAGGCGCGCGGCGGGTTCGGCGAGCTGCTGCTCGAGAACCTGCTCCGCGACAGGCTCCCACCCTCGCACTACCAGCTTCAGTACGGCTTCAAGGGAGGCGAGCGAGTCGACGCCGTCATTCGCGTCGAGCGGCTCGTGCCGGTTGACGCCAAGTTCCCGCTCGACAATTTCCACCGCGTCGTCGAGGCGAAGAGCGATAGCGAGCGACTGGTGCACGAGAAGGCATTCGGGCGCGATCTCAAGACGCACATCGACGCCATCGCGAGCAAGTACATCCGCCCGGCCGAGGGAACCTACGACTTCGCCTTCATGTACGTCCCGTCCGAGTCCGTCTACTACGAACTGGTCTGCGGCAAGACCGGGGCGCTTTACTCCTATGCGCTCGAAAAGCGCGTCTTTCCGGTCTCGCCCACTACCTTCAGCGCCTATCTGCAGGTGATCGTGTTCGGGCTGCGGGGGCTACAGGTTGAGAAACACGCTCAGGAAGTAATGGCGCAGATCACGGGGCTGCAGAAGGACTTCGGTCGCTTCAAGGAGGACTTCGACCTGGTCGGGACGCACCTCGGCCGGGCCCAATCGAAGTTCTCGGACGCCGAGAGGAGAATCGACCGCTTCGAGGGCAAGCTCGAGCAGTCAACCGAGCACATGGCGATCGAAGGTCCTTTGGACGCCGACGTCGTCGAGGAATACGCGCCGCTACCGCTCGATCCGCTCACGCCCGTCTAGCCACCGGAACAGCGGCAGCCACGGTTACGTTGGCTAGGCTTAGAGCACAGCCTAGGAGGAAGAGACTTGACTGGTAGCGACGTACGTAGCGTAATCATCATCGGCGGCGGTCCGGCCGGTTACACGGCAGCTCTCTATAGCGCTCGCGCACTGCTCCATCCGCTCGTGATCGAGGGCATCACCTGGGGCGGCCAACTGATGAACACGAGCGAGGTCGAGAACTTCCCCGGTTACAGCGAGGGCGTGATGGGGCCGCAGATGATGAGCGACCTACGCGCCCAGGCCGAGCGCTTCGGCACGGAGTTCGTCACCGACGACGCCGTACGCGTCGATCTCTCGCAGCGGCCCTTCGTCGTCGAAACAGGCGACGAGACATATCGCGCGAGGGTGCTGATCATCGCCACCGGCGCCAAAGCACGCGAGCTCGGGCTTCCTTCCGAGACGACCCTGCAGGGTAAGGGCGTCTCGTACTGTGCGGTCTGCGACGCGGCCTTCTTCCGCGGCCAGAACGTAGTCGTCGTGGGCGGCGGCGACTCGGCCATGGAGGACGGGATCTTCCTCACACGCTTCGCCGAGAAGGTATCGATTGTGCACCGGCGCGACGAGTTCCGGGCCGAGCCGATCATGCTCGAGCGCGCGCGGGCGAATGAGAAGATCGAGCTGGTTACGAACGCCGTCGTGGACGAGGTGCTGGGAAGCGAAGAGGGCAGGGTCACCGGGGTGCGGCTGCGCAGCACCGAGACGGACGAGACCTGGGAGGTCGAAGCCGGCGGAGTCTTCGTCGCCATCGGACACGACCCGAACACGAGCCTCTTCACCGAGGCGCTCGAACACGACGAGGCCGGCTACCTGATCACGAAGCCATACTCGACGGCGACGAACGTGCCCGGCGTCTTTGCCGCCGGCGACGTCCAGGATCCCACCTTCCGCCAGGCGATCACCGCCGCCGGATCCGGTTGTATTGCCGCGCTCGAGAGCGAGCGCCTGCTCGCCGCTGAAGAGCACGCGCACGCTACGGCATCCTGATCAGGTCGAGGCGAAGTAATCTTCGCCTCGTGAGAATCGAAAGCGTCCTCAGCCAGGCCGGAGAGCTGTACGGGAAGTGGTTTCTTCGCTTCGTGCTCACCGCCGCGCCCATCTTCGTTGTGCTCGAGTTCTTCGCGGCCGTCTCGGGTTCGTCGGCCGATGCCCATCACTGGAGCGCGGCTGCCCTCTGGGGAATCGCCTCCTTTCTGCTCTGGATCGTCGGAACTTTCTGGCTGCAGGGCGCCCTGGTCGAGGCGGTCAGCGACCTGCGCGACGGCCGCGCCGATCTCTCGATCGGGGAGATCTATCAACGGACTCAGCCGCTTTTACCGGCGCTGATCGCAGCCGGATTCGTCGCGGCGCTGGGTATCGCCGGCGGGCTCGTGCTTCTGGTCGTGCCCGGGCTCATCCTGTTGACCCGCTGGATCTTCATCGTGCCGGTGATCGTGCTGGAAAAGAAGTCGGCCGGCGAGTCGTTCGGGCGATCGTGGCAGCTGGTCAAGGGCTCGAGCTGGCCGGTGTTCTGGCTGATACTCCTGACCATGATCGTGCTTGGAGTCGGATCCACGTTGATCAGGCTCGCGCTCTTTCCCCTCTCCGCGCTACCGGATTTCTTCGCTTCGTGGATTGTGGGCACGATCGCCGGCAGCCTCACCGCGCCCTTCGCGGCCCTCGTCTGGACGCTCGGCTACTTCGAGCTGGCGCGCGAACAGATCCAGCCGAGCGCGACGAAGCTGCCCCCGGTTCAGGTGTAGTAGCTCGCCTTAGCCGCCGTTGCGAGCCTGCCAGGCATCGACCATGCCGATTCGCTGCGCTTCGGTCGGGTGGCTGCCGAAGAGGATCGGATCCCAGAAGGGCGGATTGGGGTTCTCGTTGGTGGCGCGCACGAAGCTCACGAACAGCGCCCTGGCGGCCTGGGGATCATTCGTGGCCTGCAACGCCGTCCAGTCCGCCTCGGCCTCGAGCCGGCGCGAGAAGGCGTTGTCGATCGGCAGAATGGCCGTCGACAAGCCAACCCAGGCGAAGAGGAAAAGTGGCACTGCCAGCGGTACCGCCATCCCACCTCGCCGCCGCGTTACCCTGGCGATCAGGTACGCGATCGGGAAGACGAAGAGCGCGTACCAGCCGAGTCCCTTCCAAAGGTCGTTGTGCTTGTGATGGGCAAGCTCGTGTGCGACCACGACCTCGAGCTCCGGCTCCGAGAAGCGACCGTCGAGGATCGTGCTCCAGAGACCGATCCGACGGCTGGGGCCAAGCCCCATCGCCTCGGCGTTTGGAGCCGTGGTCAGCCCGCCGACGTTCTCGACCTTGAGCGGGACGGCCGCCACGCCCTCCCTCTTTGCCAGGCGTTTCTCCGCCTGCACGAGAGTGGTGTGGTCGTTGAGCGGTTGCAATCCGCTCATATACGGCTGGACGAAGGTGACAAGAAGCCCGATGGCGACGAAAACCGGCGCGCCGGCCAGCCACCAGCGGTCGCCCAGCAGGCGCGCAAACCCCATCACAATCAGGATGATCAGACAGATCCCGAGGAACTCGGAGCCAAGTGCGAACCAGGTGCCGATGACCATCTCGGCGTAGCCGGTCTTCACGATGCCGTAGCGGCGAAGCCACCACAGCTGGCCGAGGTTGCTCGGCAGCATGGCTATCCAGAGGATCGCTATCCCGAGCATCGCGAGCAGCATCCCAGTCCCGATCGGGCCAGCCGCCGACTCGCTCATGAAGCGATGACCCCATTTGGCGTAGAGAGCGAGCACGACCAGCGGCAGCAGCAAACCGGCAAGCCCGAAAAGGTCGAGCACGAGGGAGAAGTGCTGGGCGCGGTGCAGCCCGCTCGCACCGACGAGCACGCTTATGTCCACATGCGGCAGCTTCAGGTCGTCAGGAATCGACGTCTGCCACAGCCTGTAGGCGGCGTATGACCAAGCGCCTGCCAGGGCTCCGACGATCAGGAGCCCAAGCAGGCGACGAGAGCTTTTCGTCACGTTTCGGGTGGCGCCTCAGGCGCCTCTGCTGCGGCGTGTTCTTCCGCGGCGGCCGGGGCCTCCACGGCAGTCGGTGCCTCCGCGACAACCGGCGCGGCAGCGACTGCGACCGGCGACCCGAGCTCCATGCCCACGTACGGGCTTGCGCACGGATAGGAACCGGTAACTAGGAAGAGATAGGCGTACCCCTGCTCGATGTAGCGAATTGCGTTAGCGCCGAGGTCGCGGAAACCACGCGGCATCCGCCCCGTGATCAGCGCTGCCCACCATGCGAGGAAGGTCACGAAGTAGGTGACGTACAGAAGCACACCGGCGACCGCTATCGCCGGGTAGACGAGGAGCAGCCTGAAGAACGTCTTCAGACGGTGTTGCTTCTCGGGCGTCAGCGGGACCTCGAGCTCGATCGGATAACTGCCGGGCTCGCCCGTGAATCCCGGGAACGGATTTGCGATCAGAAACAGGTAGGAGAATACGGTCGTTGTGTAGCGCAGGTAAGCGGCGTTGAAGCGCTGGAAAGGCTTCGCGGGCCGTCCGGTGACCAGCGCGACCAACCAGTTGGGGATGAAGACGACCATCACCACAACCGCCCAGAGCTCTAGCCAGATGAGATGTGGAATGGTGAGGAGAAAGCGAAAGAAGACCGTGAGGCGCGAGCGCCGCAGGTCGTCCATTACGTGGAGTGTGACCGGATGTTCGTTCATGGCGGAGATTATTTACAGATCGACGCTCCGAAAGCGAGCGGAGCGGTAGATCGAGCCCGTGCGGGCGCCTTGGAAGACCCCGGATTCCGCCCGGAGCCGGCGGCCCGATCGAGCGCTCAGAGCTCGTCTCGATTGGCGACCCGCCGACCGGGAGCCGGAGGCTGCGGGCGCGACCGAGGGCAAAGCAGCGCGCCGCCGAGCGCGGCCAGGCGGTGGAGTGCTTCATCTGAAACGAGCCCCTAAATCAATTCCGAGCGGTTACGGCGATAAACACGGATACTGGCGTAGAGAGACCCTGTGAACGACAAGAGAGAAAATCAGCCCCCGAACGAGCCGCCCGCGATCCGGATGTCGGCCGAGGAGATCTCGGAGATGTTGAGGCGCGGCCAGGCGGTAACCGACGACGTACGCGAGCGGGCGATCTCGCTCGCGGCTCAGGGGAAGATGCTGAAAAAGGCGGGCCCGGCGGCTTACCCACGCTTGATCGGAGCCGTCATCACCACCGGCCTCCAGTCCGATCTCCACCACCCGTTCTTCTCCGAGGTGCTCGAGGGAATCAAGGAGCGCGCCATGGCGAGTCACTACGACCTGCTGCTCTTCACGGGCCACGTTAGTGCGGAGTTCAGCGCCGAGTACTCCTATGTAGCCCGCTGCCGCCGACACGGCATCGAAGGCGTCATTCTGATGGGCTTCTCGCGCACGGATCCAGAGCTCCTGCACCTGCTCTCGGAACAGATTCCGACCGTGGCGATCGATCTCGATCTGGTCGGTGCTCGGGCCACCTACGTCACGTCGGACAACGTCGAAGCGGCGGCGACCATCGTCCAGTATCTGAACGCGCTCGGCTACACGCGTATCGCCCACATAACGGGAATACAGATCAGTCGTCCGGGAATCGATCGCATTCTCGGCTACCGCTCGGGTCTCGAGCGCGCGGATCTTCCCTTCCGTGAGGAATACCTGGTCGAGGGCGACTTCTATGAGCCGACCGGATACGCGGGCATGGAACGCCTGCTCGCGCTTGAGCAGCGCCCCGAGGCCGTTTTCTGCGCCAGCGACATTATGGCGCTGGGAGCCATTCGCGCGGCTCACATGGCTGGCCTGCGCGTGCCCGAGGACATCGCCGTCGTCGGCTTCGACGACGCGGCCTTCGCGAGCATGATGGAGCCCGCGCTCACAACCGTTCGCCAGGACAAAGCGGGCCTCGGCGCGGCGGCCTGCGAAGCGCTGATGCGCATCATCGAGAACTCCTCGAACGAGCCGCCCGTGGTCATTCTCGCCGCCGACCTCGTGGTGCGCGAGTCGTGCGGTGCGGCCTTCCGCGCCGCTCGGAATCGCTAGCGCCGGCCGAGCAGACAGCCTTCGAGCGACGAAGCTCGAGCCGAATACGTCTGCAGACACGCTGGCCCGACCATGGGGTCGCTACAATCGCAACGCTCGTCTTTGCGGGGTCGTCTAATGGTAGGACGCCTGACTCTGGATCAGGTGATCGGGGTTCGAGTCCCTGCCCCGCAGCTAGACACCGGGGATCCAGCTTCGATTAAGCGTGCGCCTCTCGTTAAAGTCGAAGTGCCGGGCGCTCGATAACCAAATCGGCGGCGATTTTTCGAAAGGCGACTTTAATGCCCACGATTCATGAACTGGCAGACCAGGCGGGAGTCTCGGTAATGACCGTGACCAGGATCCTCGGCGGCGACGCGGGGATCGACCCCGAAACCCGAGAGCGCGTACTCACACTCGTGCGCGAGCTGGAGGTGACGAGCGATATCTCGGCGGCCGCGGTCACCGACATGCCCTCGCAGGTGATCGGGATCATCCTCGACACCTCGGGCCACGCCGATCTGCACCATCCGGTGTTCGGAGCCGTTCTCGACGGTCTCAAGGAAGTGATCACCAAGGGCGGTTACGACATGCTCTTTTTCACTGGCGGCACCCCGTCGGGCAGCATCCGCACCTACGACTATCTCGAGCGCTGCCGCCGTCACCACGTCGACGGAATGATCCTGATGGGCGTCGGTCGCAGCTTCCCCGAGATCCAAAAGCTCGTTCGCTCGGAAGTTCCCTGTATCGGTGTCGAGCTCGATCTGACAGGTCCCATGACAGGCTTCGTGATCTCCGACAACGTCGAGGGGGCCAAGGTAGCGGTTCGCCACCTTCACGAGCTCGGACGGCGCAAGATCGCCACCATCACCGGCATGACCTACACGCGCCCCGGCCGCGACCGGCTGACGGGGTACCGCGAGCAGATCGAGGAGCTCGGCCTGAGCCAGCACGCCGAGTACATTCAGAATGGCGACTTCTACGAACCGTCGGGGTTCACGGCCATGGAAAGCCTACTCGCGCTCCCCGATCCGCCCGACGCCGTCTTCTGCGCCAGCGACATGATGGCCGTCGGCGCGATCGGAGCGGTAAACGTCGCGGGTATGAAGGTGCCCGAGGACGTCGCCATCATCGGCTTCGACGACGCGCCCTTCGCGGCCGCCTACAGCCCCGCGATCAGCACCATCCGCCAGGATAAGATCGGGCTCGGGCGCGCCGCCGGCGAGCAGCTGATGGCGCTGATCGACGACCCCAAAGCGACTCCGCCCAAGCTGATGCTGCCGGTCGAGCTCGTCGTGCGCGAATCGTCGGCCGGAAGCGCGAGCTAGGCGCCCTAGGCCAGCTCGGAAGCCCGCGACCCGCCGTTTACCACAGGGCCGTCAAGCAGGCGGTTCACGGTCTCGACCAGCTCGTCGGTGGAGAACGGCTTGCTGAGGAAAACAGCCGTACTGGCAATGCTCATCAGGTCGACGGCCAGGTCTTCCTCGCCGTATCCCGACATGCAGACGAGTTTCAGGTCGCTTCTTTCCCGCAAGGCGCGGCGACCGAGCTCCAGTCCGTCAACTTCACCGGGCAGCGTCACGTCGGTGAGAAGAAGGTCGGCCGTCCGCGTTCTTTCCACGAGCTCGAGCCCTTCCTCGCCGCTCGTCGCGCCGAGCACCCGGTAACCCTCGCGCTCGAGCACCCTCGAGACCAGCCTACGCACGAGGTCATCGTCATCGACCAAGACGACCGTCTTCACGGGTTGCTCTGAAATGAGTTCCATGCGGGACTTTCTTGGAGGAGGTCAAAGCGTAGCGCCGCGATAGAGGATCGTCTACCCCACTTTGGCCCGGGCCCATCACCCCTTGGCGCGAGCTCGATCCGAAATAGCGACCCACCGGCTAGGTGGCGGGGCTTCTTCTGCCGGCGCATTCGTCTAGTGGCCTAGGACACCGCCCTCTCATCTCGCTCTCTCGGCCGGCAGTTCCTCTGGCCGGGCGCGACCGACCGCCAGCGGCGCCCCGAGAGAGCGAGAAGCCCAATCTCGAGGCCTTGACACCTCAAACGAGAGCGGCAGGTGACCGCTACACTGACGCTCCGCAAGGCGCATTCGTCTAGTGGCCTAGGACACCGCCCTCTCACGGCGGCGGCACGGGTTCGAATCCCGTATGCGCCTCTCTCGACGCGCTGGAACGACGCTGGACTGCAGGATGCTGCAGATGCTTCGCTTGTCCGTACGAATGTACTGTCCTGCGCTCAGCATCCTCGCCTCCTTTGCCAGCGCCGTCCCAGCGCGCCGAAAGGGCTCAACGGCTGGGCTCACAGTGCCATTGACTTTCGGTCGCGTTCCTGTCCCGAAAGAGTAAATTCCCAGTTATGGAGCACGAGATCACCTGGGGCGGTGACCCCGAGGACGCCCGCGTCACCACCTGGGGCACGGCGAAGATCGAGGGTCTTGATGCCTGGGTCGAAGAAGGGCTTTCCGATCCGCGCTACCGCCCGGGCATGCGCATCCTGATCGACCATAGCCGACTCGACTGGAGCGGGCTCACGCCCACGGACATCCACCAGCGAATCGAGCTTTTCGCCAAGCAGGCGACCCGCTTGGGCCAGATCAGCGCCGCACTCGTGATGCGCGCGCCGGTCGATTTCGGGATAGCGAGAATGGAGCAGGCCTACATCGAGCTTCACCCCGAGATTCAGATCGAGCTCGGCGTCTTCCTCTCGATCGAGGCAGCGCGCGAATGGCTGCGCACGCTGCCGAAGCCCGATCCGCCGGCCGGTTCCTGACGTCCCGCTAGAACTGCCCGAGTGCCCGCTGCCCGTTCGCCGTCAGGCTGTAGCGATTACTTGCGCCGTTACGCGTCACGGCGACCAAGCCGAGATCGTCGAGAGCGAGCAGATTCGCCTCGAGCCTGGTTGGGGTCGCGTACGGGCCCCGGCCGAAATAGAGCTCGAGATCGCCGAGGAGGCCCAGGGCGTCGGTTTCGCCGCGGGCGAGCGCGCGAGCGATCGCGTGACGAAATTCGGCGCGGGGAATGCGGCCGAGGAAGGCGGTGACAAGCGCGCGCTCGACTCGGGCCTGAATGTTGATGATCGTCGGAGCGAGCAGCAACAGGACGAGCCCGGGCGGAACCAGAAGCAGGGCCCTGCTCACGCTGTTCACCGACCAGCTGCCGAAGTCGGCGCCGGCGCTGGGAACGAAGGCCACGAGGATAGGCTGGACGAGACCGTAGGTGATGCCGGCGCCAACCACCGTGACGGCAATTATGAAACTCGCCAAGCCGGTCACGAAGCGAATGAGCAGGTAGGCCAGCTCGCGCCAGGTTTCGGCCGAGCGGAGTTGCGCGACGAGCCGGCGCCAGATCGAGCCCTCGTCGCGCCGGCTATCGACGCGCGGCATTGGTGCGTCGAGCAGCGAGGAGGCCAGCCTGCGCTCCAGCTGAGCCAGACCGCGGCAGGCGGCCAGCGTGAGCACGAGCACGGGAATCCCGGCCAGCGTGATCAGCAGCCCGAGCCCGAGCGAGAGCCCGGTCACGATGAAGACGAAATAGAACATCCCGAGCGGCAACCCAAGTAGGGCGTAGAGGAACGCGAGGTAGGTTCGGCGTTCGACGAACGAATGCAGCACGGTTCGGGCGAAGGTTGGCGGACGGGTTTCGGCTTTCATCGGACTCCTCTATTCGGTCGGCGCGCGTGAATGCGTGCCGGTCGGCTGACCAGTACGCGCAGCGTCAGTAACGAGACAAAGACGAGCCAGAGAACGAGCGGATCGAGAAGCGCGTCGAACGCCTGCCGGTTCACTCCCGCGAGCCAGGTCAGAAACTGCAGACAGAGCCCGCCGAAGCGCGCGAGCTCGCCGCGGAGCGCGTCCGCCAGCCATAGTTCGATCGTCTCGAGCGCCGAGCCCAACTCTCTCTCCCTCCTGCCGATTGCTCGCTCGGCTCAGCTGTCTTTGTGGGTTGCCTTGCGCTCGCGCTCGACGATGATCTCCTCGGGGTCGCGCACGATGAAGGCGTAGGCCGCGTGCCCGGCGAGGAAGATGCCCCAGCCAAACAGCGGGAAGATGAACCACGGGAACGAGGCACTCGTGATCGCCCAGATGATCACCAGGAAGATCTGGATCGCGGCCCAGACCACGAAGTGCAGCCAGAACCACTGCCTGCGTACGATTCTGCGCGCCTCCCGCTCGCGCAGAGCAAGCTCGCCGAACTCATCCACTTTTCTCTCCTTTTTCGAGTGTCTGCATGATCTCTTTCCCGGCCCGCGAGAGCACGCGCTCCACGGCTGCCTGCTGCTTGCCGTCAACGAGCTTCCGCCGCTCGGAGAATGACGAGGCGAAATCGTCGATGATCGCGCCGACGCTGGCGCGCCGAGGAGCATCGGCGGCTCGTTCTGCCAGCGCCGTCCAGGCCCCCGCCGTCGTCTGCGCGACGCGCCGGCCTTCGTCAGTCAGCGAGTAGACCTTCGTTCCCTCCTCGTCCACCGACGCCACCATCCCGAGCTCTTCGAGCGAGAGTAACGCCGGATAGATCGCGCCCGGGCTCGGTCGCCAGCGCCCGCCCACCCGTTCTTTCAGCTCGCCCATGATCGCGTAGCCGTGCGCCTCGCCCAGCGCCGCGAGCACCGCGACGATCGCCTGCTTGAGCTCGCCGCGCTTGAAGACTCTGGCCACGCCTCTCCTCTCGCTGCCTCGACCCTCTGAGGGGCCCTCAGGGTCATAACGTACTGTTACGTTAGCGCTAACGTAATAGTACGTCAAGTGAGACCGAGAGGTTCTCCGCCAGCGGCGCGACTGGCGCCGGGGGGGCGCAGAATACTCCGGGCTCGCTTCGCTTTACTCGAGCTTCGAGCGCACCACAACGCCGTTGTAGACGACGGCCTCGATGTCGCGAAGGGCTCTTATGCTCCTGGGCACGGGCCGCGCTTTCGAATATAGTACGACGTCGTAGCGGTTATTACGCGATCGTAGCTTCCCTGGATAATGGGAGATAAAGAAAAAGCCGACGAGAGATCGACCTCCGTCTTGTTCGAGACCTGGACGCTCATGCACAGCGTCGGCGAGCTGCTCGACAGGGCGCTGACAGGCGCGAGCCTGAACTCCGACGAATTCGGCTTTTACAGCGCCGTGTTCGATCATCAGCCGGTAACTCCCAACACGCTCGCCGAGCTGGCGGGCATGCCGGCTACGACGGTCTCCTCCTATCTGAACCGGCTGGTCGCTCGCGGTGACATATCGAAGTCGCGCAATCCCGCCGACGGACGCTCCTTCTTGATCGAGCTAACGCTCAAAGGAACAAACGCCCTGCATGAAACCTGGCTTCGCTTCGAGCCCGCGCAAGACGCCGTGATAGCGAACCTGGCCCTGCCGGTGGAGCAGGTGATCGAGACGATGAAGCGGCTGACGGAAGCCGTTCAAGCCGCTACGGGCTCCGGCGCGCCGATCGAGACCTGAGCCCCCCGTTCGCTAGAAGCGATAACTGTCGCAGCGAGCGGTTTTCGGGTTGTAGCGCGCCGAGGCCGGACAGGCCTTCGCGATTGGCGCCGACTTGGGCGCGGTCGTGCGCGGTGGGCCCGAGTTAACACGCGAGGCCGGTACCGAACTGGGCGCCTTGCCCGGGCGCGAGGACGAACCGACTCGACAGGCTCCGGCGACAGCTACCACCGAAAGCAGGACGAGCGCCGCAAGTCCGCAGGCGAGAAGGAACGAGCGGAAAGCGTGTGCCTGCAGTCTTGAGCTGTCTTGTTGCATGCCGGTGCGAATGCGAGGGGTCAGCTCGGATCCTAGGGCGAGCTTGCCGGCGCGCAAGCCCCGTTCGAGGTAGAGAGGGGTAAGCTCAAACCGCTTCGCGCGCACCCAGCTCGGCCAGGAGTGGAGCGCAGTCGAGTGGCTCGAAGCCGAGCCGGGCTGCGATCTCCTCATTCGACGGACGCGTTCCCTCCTTGAAGAGCGAGCGTAGGAACTCGCCCGTCTCTGCGCTGCGCCACCAGTCTTCGCCCACGTCTTTGAGGAGCGAGGCGCGAAGCTGCGCCGAGCGGATCCAGGCGCGCAGGTAGTCGGCCGAGTAGAAGCCGGAATCCATATCGGACAGGAACCAGTCGGGCCGGTAGCGAACGCCTGTAGCCGCAAGCTGGCGCTCGGCATAGCCCTTCTCACTGCCGCCGCCCTTCGCGAAGCGCTGCCAGAACTCGAGCTCGAACTGGAGCTTGGCCACGTAGCGGCGGAAGAGCATCACCTCGATGAAGAGACCGGCCTCGGCGTTCTCACGCGCCGTCTCAGCAGGAAGCGAGAAGTAGCGCTCGTGCCAGCCGGGCTCGTTCACGATCTTGGCCGAGATGTAGGAGTAGATCTCGGTCAGGGCGTGGTCGCGCGAGAGGCCGCGGAAGGCGTAGGGCAGCGAGGGATCGCAGCCGCCGTAGTGCAGGGCATGTCCGGCCTCGTGCAGGAAAGCTTCGTAGTCGTGCAGGCCGCCCTGGGCGCGCGTGATGAGATGCACCAGCTGGGGCGGATCGGAGGCGATCACGCAGGCGCGCGGCGACTTCTGCGGCCGGTCGTCGAGATCGAGCCGGATGTTGGGCATCACGCTCAGGTCGAAACCGAGTTGTGAGAGCGTGTCCAGGCAGACCTCGGTTGCGCGCTCGCGCGTGTAGGTGCCGGCAAGCGGCGAGAGACGACGCATGTAGGCCATGTGGTGCTGACGCGGAAGGTCGTCGCGACCAGTGCCCAGCAGGCGGTCGAACCAGCGCTCGCGCAGTTCGCCCCAGCGCTCGTCGAGCCGCGCGGAGACGCTCGCCAGCACCCTCTCGAGCTCGCGCAGTGAGATGCCCTTCTCTTCCTCGCTGCGCCTGATCGGGTCGGGCTGCCCGGAGATCTCGGCCTCGAGCTGTTCGGCGGCCGCGATTAACTGCAGGCGCTCGCCGTTGAAGTGCGCCGATGCCTCGGCCTGGAGCTCGCCCAGCTCGTCACGGTCGGCGTAGGAATCGACCACAGCCAGGCGCGCCTGAGCCGTTCTGAGCGGCATCTCCTCGTTCTTCCAGACAACCCGCGCGGCCAGAATATCGTTCTCGAGCGCGTCTTCTCGCGCTGCCAGCGCGGCGGCGACAATTCCACCCTCGCAGGTCTTGCGCAGGCGGTAGAGCCGCTCGAGCTCGTTCGCCGAGACGCCGCGCGACTCGGCCTGGCGCTCGTACTCGACCAACGTCTCGAGCTGGGTGCGCGCGAACAGGTAGGCATAGCGAGTGACGATCGCAGCCTGATCGGAGGTCTCCTTCTCCCCCACCCTGACCGCGCGGGCCTCCTCGAAGCGGTCGTAGAGGAACTGGGCCAGTCTGGCTTCGAAGGCGTCGGGGTTGCGGGGCGCTTTCTCTTTCATGAGGCGGACTCTACCGGTGGTTCGCCTGAGTCGTTATGACCGAAGGGAGCACTGCGACAAACGAAACCCGCCAGGGTGTCAGACACCGGTCAGAGCGGGCGCTGGTTGTCAAGGCAAAGTCGTGTCGAAGGGGTAACTTTTCCGCGTCAACTTCCCCCTCGGTGTCAGACACCGGTCAGAGAAAGTATTTGCCGTCAAGGCCGAGCTGTGCCGAAAGAGTGACTTCGCGCTGATCGCTCAGGCGATTCGCAACACCGCGGCGCCGACGAGCCGGCCGCTGCGAATGTCGTCGAGCGCCTCGTTGGCGCGCTCGAGCGGATACTCGGTCAGCTCGCTGCGGACGGGCACCCTCGGCGCCAGTTCGAGGAATTCTCGCCCGTCCTCGCGCGTGAGGTTGGCGACCGATGCGAGCGAGCGCTCGCCCCAGAGCTCGGCGTAGGGAAACGATGGGATGTCGGACATGTGGATGCCGGCCGAGACGATGCGGGCGCCCTTGGCCGATGCTTTGAGGGCCTCTATCATCAGCGGCCCGACCGGAGCAAAGACGATTGCGGCGTCCAGCTCTTCTGGCGGGCGCTCGTCGGAGCCGCCGGCCCAGTCGGCGCCCAGCCCGCGCGCGAAGGCCTGGCCCTCCTCGTCGCCCGGCTTGGTGAAGGCGAACACCTTCCTGCCCTGAAACTTGGCTACCTGGCAAACGATGTGCGCCGAGGCGCCGAAGCCGTACAGCCCGAGGCGCTCCGCGTCGCCGGCCAGCCGCAGCGAGCGGTAGCCGATCAGCCCGGCGCAGAGAAGCGGCGCGGCCTGCAGATCGGCAAAGCCCTCCGGGATCGGGAAGCAGTAGCGATGGTCGGCCAGTGCGTATTCCGCGTAGCCGCCGTCGATGTCGTAGCCGGTGAAACGGGCGTTGTCGCAGAGGTTCTCGCGGCCGCTCTTGCAGTAACGGCACTCGCCGTCCGTCCAGCCCAGCCAGGGAACGCCCACGCGATCGCCCACGCCGAAGCCCTCGGCACCGGGGCCGAGTGCGGCAACCGTGCCGACGATCTGGTGCCCTGGGACGAGCGGCAACTTCGGCTTGGGCAGGTCGCCGTCGACGATGTGCAGGTCGGTGCGGCAGACGCCGCAGGTGCTGACTTTGATCAGGATCTGAGCAGGTCCCGGCTCAGGCTGCGGGATATCGGCAAGTTGCAGCGGCTGGCGCTGGGATTCGAGAATCATCGCGCGCATCGGCTCTCCCCTTCCCGCCCGGATTCTCGCTCAATCTTTCGCGAGCTCGGCGGCGGCCCGGAGCCGCGCGAGCGTCTTCTCGCGGCCGAGCAGCTCGATCGACTCGAACAGGCTGGGCGAGACGTTCGTGCCGGTCACGGCGACGCGGATCGACTGAAAGACCTGGCGCGGCTTGAGCTCGAGCGAGTCGGGAAGCGAGCGCAGCGCCTGCTCGATCGCCTGGGTCTCGAAGGGATCGAGCGTCGCGAGCACCTCTTCGGCCGCTTCGAGCGTCTTCCGATCGAGGAGCTTCGCGTCGGGCGTCACGTCGCGAAAGAAAAAGCCTGCATACTCTGGGTACCGGCCGAGCTTGACGAGCTTCTCGTGGACGATCGGCACCGTGCGCCGCACGAGCTCGCCGTCCCAGCCTAGCCCCTGCTCGCCGAGGAAGGTCGTGAGCGCCCCGGCGTAGGCGTCGGGCTCGAGCGACCGCAGGTAGACGCCATTCATCCACTCCAGCTTCCCGTAGTCGAAGGTCGCCGGGCGGGCGCCGACGCGCTCGATCGTAAAGCGCTCGACAAGCTCCTCACGCGACATGATCGTCGTGTGATCGTCGTAGCTCCAGCCGAGTAGCGCCAGGTAGTTGACGAGCGCCGCGGGCAGGTAGCCCTCGCGCCGGAACTCGTCGACGCCCACCGCGCCGTGCCTTTTCGAGAGCTTCTTGCCGTCGGTTCCGAGCACGTTTCCGACGTGGGCGTAGACGGGAACGTCGGCGCCTAGCGCCTCGAGCACGCGAATCTGCTTGGGCGTGTTGGAGACGTGATCGTCGCCACGGATGACGTGCGTGATGCCGTCGAGCCAGTCCTCCAGCGGCGAGGCGAAGTTGTAGGTCGGACGCCCGTCGGAGCGCAGGATGATCAGGTCATCCAGCGTGTCGTTGGAGACCTCGAGCGGGCCGCGCACGGCGTCGTCCCAGCCGGTCGCGCCAACGTCGGGCATGCGGATGCGGATCGCGCCCTCGTCCTCGAAGGCCTTGCCCTCTTCGAGTAGGCGGTGCGCCTCCTCGCGGCAGCGCTCAATCCGGTCGAGCTGGAAGGTGACCGGCCCATCCCAGTCGAGCCCGATCCAGGCAAGCGACTCTTTAATCTGCTCGGTCGCCTCGGCTACTTCGCGGCCGGTGTCGGTGTTCTCGATCCGCAGATGAAACTCGCCGCCGAGGTGACGGGCGAAAAGCCAGTTGAAAAGCGCAGTGCGAACGCCGCCGATGTGCAGGAAGCCGGTCGGCGAGGGAGCGAAGCGGACTTTCATGGTCATGCGGGTATCGTACTCACGTGCTCTTCGGGGCCCTGGTCGCTATCGCCGACGATGTCGATCACATTTCTCGAAAAGCCCGCCGCCTCGGTAGATACGGCGCGCCGATCTACACGGTGATGATGACCTTGCCTCGAGCGTGTCCCGCTTCGAGATAGCGGATGGCCGCGGGCGCCTCGCTCAGCGGGTACGTCCGATCGATAACCGGCGTGACCTTCCCTGCCTCGATCAGCTCCATCAGATCGGCCAAGCTCTCTCTGTGCACCTTCGCCAAGAACGTGAGCATTCGCTGGCTCACGAACGGCGATCGGACGAGCGCTCCGAGTATCAGAGGTAATGGTCCGAGCAACCGACCGCCGCCTCCTCCGGAGAGCACGAGAGTTCCCTTGGGCGAAAGTGCGCGCCGCAGGTCCGACAGCGAGCGATTAGAGACGAGATCTAGCACGAGGTCGTATCGCCGGCCGCTCTGAGCGAAGTCTTCTCCGGTGTAGTCGACGACTTGGTCAGCGCCGAGCGAGCGAACCAGGTCGATGTTCCTCGTGCTGCACACCCCGGTCACGTCGCCACCGAGCGCCTTGGCGATCTGTACCGCGAACGTGCCCACCCCTCCTGCGGCGCCGTTGATCAGGACGCTTTGCGCCGGCTGAAGCCGTCCCTGATCGCGAAGAGCCTGGAGGGCGGTAACTCCCGCTATGGGTATCGCGGCAGCTTGCTCGAAGCTGAGGCTCGCCGACTTCGGCGCGAAGTCTTTCTCGCTCCCGCATGTGTACTCCGCAACGGAGCCGCTCCGGCCCGCACCGACTACCTCATCGCCCGGTCGAAACTGGGTCACGTTCTTGCCGACCGCCTCGACCTGCCCGGCCGCGTCGACGCCCAGAATGGGTCGCTTCGGTTTCCGCAGGCCCAGCGTAGGACGACCGAGATAGGGCAGACCGCGCATGAAGTGCCAGTCCAAGGGGTTGACCGAAGCCGCCTGCACGCGCACGAGCACGTCGTCATCGCCGAGCGCCGGTCTGTCGATCTCTTCGAGCCTCAGGTCATCCGGCGAGCCGTACTTGCGATTGACGATCGCCTGCATCGTGGGCTTCGTGGCTACCGCGTTGGCGGGCATCTTTGTCTCCTCTTACTCGGCCGTAGGGTTCGATCGGTCAGGTATCCAGCCCCTGCGCCTGGACCCTGGCCCACGTGTCCCTGAGAGTGAGCGTACGGTTGAAAACCAGCTGCCCAGGCATCGAATCGGGATCCGGGCAGAAGTAACCCAAGCGTTCGAACTGCACCGTCTCGCCCAGCGGAACCTCGGCGAGCGTCCGTTCCACCAGGCAGCCGGAGAGCACTTCTTCGGAAGCCGGGCTCAGGTCATCGAAGAGATCGCGGTCCGCTCCGGGGTCGGGTCGGGCGAAGAGGTGGTCGTATAGCCGCACCTCCGCTGGGACGGCGTGCTCGGCAGGTAGCCAGTGCAGGGTCGCCTTGGGTCGGCGGCCGTCGGGCGCGTCTCCACCCCGGGTGGCCGGGTCGTAGGTGCAGCGCAGCTCGACGATCTCTCCGCCTGAGTCCTTCACGACCTCGGTACAGGTCACGAAGTACGCATAGCGCAGTCGCACTTCGCGCCCCGGAGCCAGCCGGAAGAACTTCTTGGGCGGATCTTCCATGAAGTCCTCGCGCTCGATCCACAGCTCGCGCGTGAAGGGCAGCTTGCGACTCCCGGCGGAGGCGTCCTCCGGGTTGTTGACCGCGTCCATTTCCTCGCTCAGACCTTCGGGGTAGTTCTCGATCACCAGCTTGAGAGGTCGCAAGACGGCGAAGCGGCGGCGTGCGGTTCGATTGAGGACGTCGCGCACCGCATGCTCGAGCATCTGCACCTCGACGACACTGTCGGCCTTCCCCACCCCGATCATCGTCACGAAGTCGCGGATGCCCTCGGCGGGGAAGCCGCGCCGGCGCAGGCCCGAGATCGTGGGCATACGCGGGTCATCCCAGCCGCGCACGTGCCCCTCGTTGACCAGGCGCACGAGGACGCGCTTGGAGAGGACGGTGTAGGTGAGATTGAGCCGCGCGAACTCGATCTGGCGCGGGCGCGAAGGCACGGGAAGGCTCTCGATCAGCCAGTCGTAGAGGGGCCGGTGATCCTCGAACTCGAGCGTGCAGATCGAGTGCGTGACGCCCTCGATCGCGTCGGACTGGCCGTGCGCAAAGTCGTACATCGGGTAGATACACCACGCCTCGCCGGTGCGCGGGTGCGCGGCGTGCGCGATCCGGTAGAGAACCGGGTCGCGCAGGTTGATGTTCGGAGAGGCCATGTCGATCCGGGCGCGCAACACGCGAGTGCCGTCAGGAAACTCGCCTTTCCGCATTCGCTCGAACAGATCGAGGCTCTCCTCGAGCGGCCGCTCCCGCCAGGGGCTGTCCCGGCCGGGCTCGGTGAACGTGCCGCGGTGCTCGCGGATCTCATCGGCCGAGAGGTCGTCGACGTAGGCCTTGCCGGCCCGGATGAGCTCGACCGCCCACTCGTACAACTGCTCGAAGTAGTCGGAGGCGAAGTAGAGATGCTCGCCCCAATCGAACCCCAGCCAGCGCACGTCCGCCTGGATCGAATCGACGTACTCCTGCTCTTCCTTCGTCGGGTTCGTGTCGTCGAAGCGCAAATGACAACGGCCGCCGAACTCGCGCGCGATGCCGAAGTTGAGCGCGATCGCTTTCGCGTGGCCGATGTGCAGGTAGCCGTTCGGCTCCGGCGGGAAGCGCGTGACCACCTGCTCGTGCCTGCCCTCCCGCAGGTCGGCCGCCACGATCTCGCGAATGAAATCGCCTCGTTCCGGCGCGGCTGAGCCCTCACTGCTCACGAGGCGATCGCCCTCGATCTGGCGGAGCTCGGCGCGAAGCGTACGGGCACGGACATCTGGGTATCGTAGTCACGTGCTCATCGGCGCTCACGTATCGGCCTCCGGCGGCCTCGACAAGGCACTGGAGCGAATGCAGGAGATCGGCGCCGAGGCCGCTCAGATCTTCCTCCAGAGCCCGCGCGCCTGGCGCCCGACAAACCATAAGCCCGAGACGATCGAGCGCTTCAAGGCCGAGCGCTCGCGGCTTGGGGCGCCCGTCTTCGCACACGCGCTCTACCTCGTCAACCTAGCGAGCGAGAACGACGAGCTCTACCGCAAGTCGATCGAGACGATGTGCATCACGATGGACCTGGCCTGCCGAACGGATATCGACGGCGTCATCTTCCACATCGGCTCGCATCACGGCGGCGGTTTCGAGAGCGCGCTCGAGCGGGTGGCCGACGCGATGGAGCAGATTCTCGAGCACACGAGCGACACAACATGGCTCTTGATGGAGAATTCCGCCGGCGCCGGCGGCGCTGTCGGGCGCTCGATCGAGGAGCTGGCGGCGCTGCAGGAGCGCCTCGGCCGGCACGAGCGGCTCGGCATCTGCCTCGACTCTTGCCACCTCTACGTCTCGGGCTGGGATGTGACCGAGCGCGCCGAGCTCGACCATCTCGTTGCCGAGCTCGAGCGCTTGATCGGGTTCGACAGGCTGCGCGCGCTACACGTCAACGACGCGAAGGCGGCGCTCGGCTCCAACCGCGACCGGCACGAGAACATAGGTCAGGGCGTGATGGGCGAGAAGCTCGGCGTCTTCCTCTCCCACCCCGCCTTCGCGGATTTGCCGGCGCTGCTCGAGACCCCCGGCCCCGACGGTCACGGGCCGGACGCCGCCGAGGTCACGGCGCTGCGCGAGCTCTACGCTCGCTGGACGAGCTGAGAGGCTCGAGCGACGCGGTCCCAGTGCACCGCCTCGCATCGAGGATGCGCCGCGGTTGCCGATAACCGGAGTACAGGATGAATCCGGGCGAACAAGAGCGATCCCCCGACCTGAGAAGCCAGATGACCGCAGCTCAGGTCTTCGCAAGCCTCGACGAGGAGCGCGGCAGCGACCCTTGGATGCAGATCCGGAGCGCCGGTCAGCCCGGCCAACACGAGGATCAGGTAGAAAGGCGAGGACCGCGGCTGATCGGGATCGTCAGCGCGGTGCCCGACCTTCCCCAGGCGATGCACCCGTTCTTCGGACCGGTGCTAGCGGGCATCAAGGCTCGCCTTGTCCAGGCGCGCTGCGATCTGTTCGTCCCCACGTACAACCCGGCGTCGCCGATAGGGGAGGACCCGCGCGCGATTGAGCGCTGCTTCGCCTACGGGGCGTCGGGGTTGATTGTGATGGGCGTCGACGCGACCCAGCCCGATTTTGCTCCGTTGCTCGAATCGGGACGTCCGATCGTGCTGGTCGACGGTAGGGCCATAGGTGGGCGGGTCGGCTACGTGATGTCCGACAATGTCGAGGGAGCGGCGAGCGCCGTTCGCCACCTGCATAAGCTCGGGCGGCGTCGGATCGCAACGATCACCGGCCTGATGCCGACACTCCCCGCCAACGACCGCCTGTTCGGCTACCGCTCGGAGCTCTCCCGACTCGGGCTCGAAGAGCGCCCCGAGTATGTCGTCGAGGGCGACTACTACCACGGCTCGGGCTACGAGAAGACGAAGCAGCTGCTTGGGCTTAGCGAGCCGCCGGATGCGATTGTGACAGCGAGCGACATGATGGCTGTCGGCGCCATCGTGGCGATCGAGCAAGCCGGCCTGCGTGTCCCGGAAGACATCGCGATCGTCGGTTACGACGACTCACCGTTTGCCGCGGCGATGTTCCCCGCGCTGACCACGGTTCGCCAGAACGCGGTCGGGCTGGGCATGGCGGCGGCCGACAGCGTGCTGGCAATGCTCGACAACCCGGACGATCCTCCCCCGGCGGTCATCTTTCCGACCGAGCTGGTGATACGGGAATCGTGTGGTATCGAGTTGTTGCGGCGGGGCGCGCCCGGCTAATGAGGTTGCTGGATTGGCGGTATCTGGCGCCTTTTCTCGATACCGTTCCCCGCCCCGTCGGTGGGTGGGGTAAGGCGCGCGAACCCCGAGAATCCTCTTCGCCGAAGTCGCCTGACCCGCTAGCGCTTGCTACCTGCCAGCGCCTGTAGCTCGCGCCGGATGTCCTTGATCTCGTCGCGCAGCTTGGCGGCGTACTCGAAGCGCAGCTCCTCGGCGGCGGCGAACATCTCCTCCTCCAGTTCGATCGCCAGCTTCTCCAGCTCCTCGCGATCCAGGCCTTCGACCTTGGCGGCGCCGCGGCGCCGCTTCGTGGGCACGTGCGCCGGCTCGAGCGAGAGGAACTCGGCGATGTCCGAGACACCCTTGACGATCTGAACCGGCTCGATCCCGTGCTCTTCGTTGTAGGCGATCTGGACGACGCGGCGGCGATCGGTCTCCTCGACGGCGCCCTTGATCGCCTCCGTCATCTTGTCGCCGTAGAGAATCACCTTGCCGCGGATCGAGCGGGCGCAGCGCCCGATCGTCTGGATCAGCGCCGTCTTTCCCCTCAGGAAGCCCTCCTTGTCGGCATCGAGGATCGCGACGAGCGAGACCTCGGGCAGGTCGAGGCCCTCGCGCAAGAGGTTGACGCCGATCAGCGCGTCGTACTCGCCGAGGCGCAGGTCACGGATGATCTGAATCCGCTCCAGCGTCTTGATCTCGGAGTGCAGGTAGCGGGCTCGGATGCCCGACTCGAGCAGATAGTCGGTCAGGTCTTCGGCCATCTTCTTGGTCAAGGTCGTCACCAGCACTCTTTCCGAGACGTCGGCGCGGCGGCGAATCTCGTTCATCAGGTCGTCGATCTGGTTGTGGGTGGCGCGGATCTCGACCTCGGGATCGACGATGTAGGTGGGACGGATCAGCTGCTCGGCGATGCGGGTGGAGTGGCGCAGCTCGAAGGCCCCGGGCGTGGCCGAGACGAAGACGAGCTGGGGCACCTTCTCGAGGAACTCGTCGAAGCGGAGCGGGCGGTTGTCGAGCGCCGAGGGCAGCCGAAAGCCGTAGTCGATCAGCGTCTGCTTGCGCGAGCGGTCGCCCTGGTACATGCCGTCGATCTGCGGCACCGTCTGATGCGACTCGTCGATGAAGCAGAGAAAGTCGGAGGGGAAGTAGTCGAGCAGGGTGAACGGATGGGTGCCGGGTGGGCGGCCCTCGAGCACGCGCGAGTAGTTCTCGATTCCGTTGCAGAAGCCGAGCTCCCGCATCATCTCCATGTCGTACTCGGTGCGCTGCTTGATGCGGTGCGCCTCGAGCAGGCGGTTCTCGGCCTCGAACTTCGTCACCTGCGCGTCCATCTCGTGCTTGATCACCTCGACGGCGCCTTCGATCGAGGGCGTCGAGGTGACGTACTCGCTGGCCGGCCAGATCGCCAGGTTGTCGAGCTTGGCGTAGATCTCGCCGGTGAGAGGATCGAAGTGGGTGATCTGCTCGACCTCGTCGTCGAAAAACGAGATGCGATACGCCGTCTCGGAGGAGGCCGGCTGCACCTCGATCACGTCACCGCGGACGCGGAAGCGGCTGCGCGCTAGCACGCTGTCGTTGCGGACATACTGACTGGCCACCAGTCGCCGCAGAGCCTCGTCGCGATCGTAGTGGCCGCCTCGCTCCAGCACGAGCACGCGATCGCGCCACTCATCCGGCGAGCCGATGCCGTAGATGCACGAGACCGACGCCACCACGACGACGTCGCGCCGGCTCAGAAGCGAGGTCGTGGCCGACAGGCGCAAGCGCTCGATGTCCTCGTTCCGCGAGGAATCCTTCTCGATGTAGAGGTCGGCCTGGGGCATGTAGGCCTCGGGCTGGTAGTAGTCGTAGTAGGAGACGAAGTACTCGACCGCGTTGGCAGGAAAGAGCTCGCGAAACTCGTTGCAGAGCTGGGCGGCGAGCGTCTTGTTGTGCGCGATCACCAGCGCCGGGCGCTGCAGCTTCTCCATGACCCAGGCCATGGTCGCCGTCTTGCCGGTGCCGGTGGCGCCGAGTAGGGTCTGGAAGCGCTCACCGTCGAGGACGCCCTGCGATATCTCCTCGATTGCGCGCGGCTGGTCGCCGGTCGGCTTGTAGACGTCAGTCATGCGGAGCTCGCTCATACCGAACAAGCGTACCCGTCCCGCGCGGACATGACGACCGGCTCGAAGAAAGCGCCGCTACGCGCTCTTGCCCGGCTTGATTCGCTGCGGCCGGATGCGACGGTAGAGCCAGAAAAACAGCGGAAACTCGACTCCCTGCAAGGCCGCCCAGGTGAGCGCTTTACGGCGCGGCAAACCGCGCGAGCGGGCATCGGCGAGCACCCACCCGGCTGCGAAGAACACGAGTGCGACGACCGCGGCCAGGATGACGACACCGATCGTAGGGAGAGAAGCGAGGATCATTGTTTCCTTTCTAGGTCGCTTTGCTTTGCCGTCGTACCTCCGACGCGACCGCCAACGGCGGCGAGCTCGGCCAGCTCGGTGACGATGTCGACGAGCACCGAGGTGGTCAGCTGGTAGATGACCTGCTGGCCGCTTCGCTCGTGCTGCACGAGACCTGCGTTCGTGAGCAATCCGAGGTGCCGAGAAACCGATGGCCAGGAGATCTCGAACTCGGCGGCGATGGCGCCGGCCGGGAGCGGTCCGTCCTGCAGCAGTTTGAGGATCTTCCGGCGCTCCGGATCGGAGAGGGCGCGGTATACGTCTTGGACCGCCATTTCGATACTTAGCTTATTTGCTAATCATCTCGACGTCAAGCGACCATCTCGCCGGCTGCAGCCAGCGAGATTACGGGCTCTTGCGCAGGACCGGGTAGATACGCCGGTAGAGCTTCTTCAGACTCTCGACCCGAGCGACGTAGGCGCGCGTCTCGGGGAAAACGATGCCCCGGCCGGAAGCCAGCCAGTCGTCGACGTTCTGCTGGCCGGCGTTGTATGCAGCGAGGGCCAGCTTCTCCGATCCGTACTTCTTCATCAGGTGGCTCAGGTACCAGGCGCCGTAGCGGATGTTGATCTCCGGATCGTAGAGATCCGACTGCTTGAAGCGAGAGCCGCCGGTGTGATCGGCGATACCCTGCGCGGTCGCCGGCATCAGCTGCATCAGGCCGATCGCGCCCGAGGACGAGCGGGCGTCGGCGCGAAAGCGGCTCTCCTGATAGATGACAGCGGCCAACAGGGAGGGATCGAGATCGTAGTGCGAGGCGTGACCGAGCACGATCTGCTCGTAGCGAAGCGGGTGCCAGATGCGCGCCCACCAGGCCGGTTGAGCAAAGTGAACGTAGGCGAAGCCGCAAAGCAGGGCAGCCGCGGCCAGCGCCAGCGCCGACAGGTATCTCAACCGTCCACCTGGGCGAGAAGCTGCTGCCAGACATCACCTACAAACGCTTCGAGCTCGGCGAGCGAGCCGTCGTTACGGAAGACGAAGTTGGCGCGGCGCACCTTCTCGGCATCCGAGATGAGCCGCTCTTCACGCTCGTCGAGGCGAGATCCGGCGCGCATTCGGCGCAGGGCGACCGAGGCCGTGATGACGACGACCCTGTCGAAGCGTCCTTCGCCGCGCACTTCGTAGAGAAGAGGCACCTCGATCACGCAGACCGGCGGCGCATCGGGCGAGGAGGCCAGCTTCTCGCGAAAGAGCCTCTGCGCGCGAATCACGCGTGGGTGCAGAACCGATTCGAGGTAGTAGAGACCCTCGGGGTTTCCGAAGACGAGGCGACCGAGCACGGCGCGGTCTATCACGCCCTCTTGGCTCAAAACGCCCGGACCGAAGCGATCCTCGAGCCTGGCGCGCACCTCTTCGTCGCTGCGCAAGAGATCGTGCACTACCTCGTCGCTGGAGAGAGTCGCGGCGCCGAGCGCCTCGAACATGCGCAGCGCTTCGCTCTTACCGGCGCCGACGCCACCCGTCAGCGCGACCGCAAGCGGCCGGCCGGGCACTACTCCGCGGACTCGTCCGCGGCCGTCTCGCCGGCCTCGGCGAGCTCCGTCTCGGTGTCCTCTTGCTCGCCTTCAGCCGACTGCTCGCTAGCGGCGGCTTCGGTGTCTTCCTCTTCTGCCTCGGCTTCGGCCTCGGCCGCGGTCTCGGGCTCCACTTCGACGACCTCGTCGCTCGCGGATTCAGCCTCGGCCTCGGTCTCTTCCTCAACCTCAGTCTCAGCCTCGGTCTCAGTTTCAGTCTCGGCCTCAGCCTCGACCTCTTCCTCTCCCGTGACTTCGGCCTCGGCCTCTTCGCTCGCGGGCTCGGGGACTCTGGGCGCCGCCTCGATCACCACGGGGCCGCCTTCGACGCGCTTCATGGAAAGCGATAGTCTCCTGCGCTCGCCGTCGATCTCGAGCACGACCACGCGCACCAGGTCGCCCTGCGAGACGACCTCGCGCGGGTTCTCGACGTGGTGCTGGGCCAGCTCGGAGATGTGCACGAGCCCCTCGACGCCGGGAACGATCTCGACGAAGGCGCCGAAGGTGACGACCTTGGTCACCC
>Ga0209540_10000779_pt1 | contig 26609 bp, 24 predicted proteins | sample BarGraIncu01121A_FD_184501 | JGI IMG/M metagenome (GOLD analysis project Ga0209540, IMG submission 184501) | Arctic peat soil microbial communities from Barrow, Alaska - Barrow Graham LP Incubations 011-21A (SPAdes) (version 2) | ecosystem: Environmental > Terrestrial > Soil > Wetlands > Peat... | reverse complement strand
AATGATGCTTTTGGACATGCCAAGGGGGATATTCTTCTTATCGAAATGGCCAAAATACTTACCTCGTGCTGCAGACCGGAGGATATTGTTGCCAGAACGGGCGGCGATGAGTTCTGTATTCTTCTTCCCGGAACGGATGGCGCCGCTTCGCAAAAAATCGTTGACAGGATTAAAAGGACCTGCGAAGAGTATGTAGCACAGACAGAGAAAGAAACATATTACACAAGCATCTCGCTGGGATATGAAACAAAAACGAACGCAGAAGAGAATTTCGGGGACATTCAGCGTCTTGCGGAAGAGCATATGTACAGACATAAGCTCCTGGAACATAAAAGTCTCCATAGCGCTATTATTTCTTCAATCAAAACAACAATGTTTGAAAAGAGTAACGAAACGGAAGAACATGCGGAACGAATGGCGGAACTGTCTAAAAAACTTGGAACAGCAATGGCTTTCAACGAAAATGACCTTGTTTCCCTTGAACTGGTTACTACGCTGCATGATATCGGAAAGATCAGTATAGACCAGGCGATTTTGGATAAGCCCGGTCCGCTGAGTCAGGATGAGTGGGACGAAATTAGAAAGCATCCTGATGTAGGTTATCGAATTGCACTGACCGTGCCGGAGCTCAGCCGCATTGCGGAATATATCCTGTGCCATCATGAAAGATGGGACGGAAAGGGTTATCCTCAGCAGTTGGCAGGTACAGAAATACCTTTGATATCACGCATGCTTACAGTCGTTGATTCCTATGACGCCATGACTCAGGACAGAGCATATAGAAAAGCTATGTCAAAAGATGCGGCCATATCAGAACTCAAGAAAAATGCAGGAACACAGTTCGATCCCCGGATTGTAGAAATCTTTATAGATGAGGTGTTGGAAAAATAGAGACAGGCGGGGTCATCACTCTTCATTGTCCTTAGAGGTGTGGTACCGGAAATTAGTTGAGGGGAGCAGCTCTTTGATATTCTGTGCTTCTTGCGAAGTAGAACATATATTGCTGGATGATCCCCAGATGGCCTTCATACAAGTTTTTCGGGAATGCCCCTGCGTATTCCGAATCAATAATGCGCTTGATCCATGTATCTTCCGGAAAGGCGTTTATCCGGTGAAGTCCAAATAGAAGAATGCAGCTGGCAACCTTTTCGCCGACTCCATAAAGACTTCTCAGGATATTTCCAGCCGCTTGTGTGTCGGCCTCCCTCAGCTTTGTAAAATCGAGATCACCGCAGGCGACGCTTCGTGCGGCGCCGGTTACATATTTGTCCCGGTAACCTAAGGAGCAGCATCCGATATCGCTGCACGAGAGGTCCGCTATTTTTTCAGCGGATGGGAAAGGATAGTACTGTTTCCCGTCGGCGTACGCCGGTGTACCAAAATTAGTGCAGATAGTCTCAACAGCAGTCTTAATTGCGGGAATGCTTTTTCTCTGGGAAATTATGAAGCTTACGGTGACTTCCCAGGGATCCTGCCGGAGGATCCTCATCCCCCACCCATAATTTACTGCCGCGCTGAGAAAGGCGTCATCGGGCGGGACAAGTGCCTTCAGCGCCCTGTAATCCGCTGTCAGATCGAAGTAGTCTGTCCATACATGCAAAAAGTCATCTTCAGTGCAGGAGAATTGAAACGTATCGTTTCCAAGGGGTGTCACCTCGAGATATTTTCCGAAAGCAATTACACGATAGGTCCCGCGCTCCAGAAGGTTCATACGGAAACACTGACCGCTTTCGGCTATTGTGGAAAGACTGAAATCCTGTATTTTCTGAATTATCACTGCATTCTAACCTCGTATGATATGCGCACCTTTTATGCGGTACATGGCGGCAGACCAGTTTGCAGAATTGAAATTCTGCTCGAAAAGGCTGAGGTATATGGCTTCTGCATAGAGGTCATACAGCTCCCTGCGTTCTCCCTGGTATTGTTCTATCATACCATTTCGTTGAATTTATCTGGAACTTTTGCATGGCTGCAGACGGATAAACCGGTGAAAGAAAAGATTTAATATAGCATAATGATAGTTCAAACTATAATAATTGACACGAAAGGTATAAAATATATTTACAATATATTATTAATTTGATGTTCGTTTCTTCTTATATTGACAATTGTTTCTTTTGGATTCTGCATAGGTATCACAAGCGCTTTTCGATCTGTCAGCTTGAGTAGAGGATAGAATTATGAAAATGAATGTGAATGTGAATGATACGCCTTCGAACAAGAACAGCGGGAAAGGCGGGGATGTTGTTATTGTATATCGGAATTATTCCGAACTGAAGCACAAGGATAGATTAATCAAATATTTGGGTTTTCATGACCATCTCACAGGACTTTATAACCGCAGGTTCTATCAGGAAGAGATGAAGAGATTGGATAAGGAAAGAAACATTCCCATCTCCATTGTGATGGCTGATATCAATGGACTTAAGCTGGTTAACGACGCCTATGGATATAAGGCAGGAGATGAACTTATCAGAAAAATAGCCGGGATTATATCCCGTGAATGCCGGGCAGATGACATTATTGCCAGAATCGGCGGAGATGAATTTGCCATTATTCTGCCCGGGACGAATCCTGATCAGGCCAGAAGATTTGCTGCACGCATCAGTGAGGCCATGGCATATGAAAAACCGGACAAGTTGATACCATCACTTGCCATTGGTTTTGCTGTAAAGCAGGATGTCTCCGATAATATTGACGATATTTTCAGAAATGCAGAAGACGATATGAACAGGCAGAAACTCTCCGAAAGTGCGAGTGTCAAATCCAGGACAATTGTACTCATTTTGAATGCCCTGTACGAGAGGAATTCACTGGAGATGAGCCACTCAAAAAGAGTTGGACAATTGTGTGAAGAGCTGGCGTCGCAGATGCTGTTCAAAAGAGATGATGCGAATCAGCTGAGAACAGCGGGTATTCTTCATGATATCGGCAAAATCAGGATCGATGAAAGTATTCTCAAAAAACCGGAAGAGTTGAACGAGAATGAATGGCATGAGGTAATGAAACATCCCGAAACCGGGTATCGCATACTCAGTTCCGTTAATGGATTCTCGGAAATCGCCGTCTATGTGAAGCAGCATCAGGAAAGATGGGACGGTCTCGGATACCCGAACGCACTCAAGGGCGATGAGATTTCTGTGCAGGCCAGGATTATCAGTGTCACGTCGGCATATGCGGCAATGACTTCGGAAAAGCCGTATGGAAAAGCGCTTAGTGAAGATCAGGCCATACTTGAGATTAAGAAGAATTCCGGATCGCAGTTCGACCCGGAGGTTGCAATAATATTTGTCGAGAAGGTCTTAAAAAAGCCTTGGTAAGTATATGCAAGCCGGGTGATTCGTTAGAAATGCAAAAGGGAGTCTGCCTGCGGTAAAGGGAATGACTCCCTATAAATTTGTGCGCTGCGGCAGTCTGCTATGGTAATACTGACTTACATATATTATTATGAAAGAAAATTATCGGACGCGAGAGGTAAGGCGAGCCGTGCAGCACAAGGCGGGACACTTAACTCAAGATGGCCGCCCTGGCAGAAATCGACTGCAGCACGAACCGTTTTTCAATACTTGAACCGGCCGTCATGTGAAATTCAGAAAAGGGAGGGCAGAAAATGAACGATCAGGAACGGAAGCAGGAATGGCTGTCCGAAGAGAAGGAAAGTTTCCAGGGCTGGGATTTCTCACGCCTTGACGGAAGAATGTCAGTTGAGGAACTTCCCTGGAACTATCGTGAATGGGTTCTCAAATACCTGAAGCCCGAAGACAAGATGCTTGATCTGGGAACAGGCGGAGGAGAATTCATACTGTCTCTGGGACATCCTCATACGAATACCACTGTTACGGAAGCCTGGCCCCCGAATATCTTCCTGTGCCAGCGTAAGCTGGAACCTCTGGGGATAAACGTAGTTCCTGTTCCTGCCGTACATTCATGCACCGGCCTGCCTTTTGCCGATCATTCTTTTGATATTGTTCTGAACCGCAATGAAGAATATAATATCCGGGAAGTGAGCCGCGTCCTTAAGCCGGGCGGGATGTTCATTACACAACAGGTCGGAGGAACGAATAATGCGGTTCTTTCCACGAGATTTCTTCCTGACTATGAAGCGACTTTCCCCGATTTTTGTCTTGCCGGTGAGATCTCTGCTTTTCTCGACAATGGTTTTGAAATTATTCACCAGGATGAATTCTATGCCGTGTCCGAGTTTTTTGATGTCGGTGCCATCGTCTATTTTGCTAAAATCATCGAATGGGAGTTCCCCGGCTTTTCCGTAGAGAAGCACCTGGATGTCCTTTATGATCTGCAGCGTGAAATAACAGAGAAAGGGTCTGTGGAAAGCCGCGAGCACCGGTTTATCATTGCGGCCAGAAACAAAGGGGAATAGTGTACAGCTAAAACGATCTGCAAAAGTGTACAACCAAGACGATCTGCTATTTTTTGTTTTCTTATAAGGAGGGATTTGCTTTGGATTTATCCGATATCATAGAGCGCCAGAGGGCGTACTTTAGTACCGACGTGACGAAGGCTGTTAATTTCCGGCACGATGCACTTCAAAAACTGCTGCAGGCTCTAATTTCCAACGAATCGATGCTTATGAAAGCATTAAAAGCCGACCTGAACAAGTCGGGCTTTGAGGCCTACATGACGGAAATCGGTATGGTCAGAGACGAATGCCGGTTTGCCATAAAGAATCTTAGAAAATGGGCGGGGAAAAAGCGCGTCGCAACACCGCTTGCTCAGTTTCCTTCAAAAAGTTATGTGCTCAGCGAGCCTTACGGGGTTGCTCTGATTATGTCGCCCTGGAACTATCCGCTCATGCTTACCCTTGCTCCTCTCATTGGCGCCATAGCTGCAGGATGCTGTGCCGTTGTTAAGCCCTCAGCTTATTCACCGGCAACATCGCAAGCGCTTTTCGATCTTATTGCAGGGATATTTCCGCCGGAATATATCATGGTTGTCCAGGGCGGACGTATAGAAAACGCGGCTCTCCTTGAGCTGAAATTCGACTTCATATTTTTCACCGGCAGTTCGTCTGTGGGACATCTTGTGATGGAAAAGGCTTCAAAATACCTGACGCCTGTCTGCCTCGAGCTAGGCGGCAAGAGTCCGGTTATCATAGATGAGACGGCCAATATTTCTGTGGCGGCGAAGCGTCTGGCGTGGGGTAAATATTTGAATGCGGGTCAGACATGCGTCGCTCCGGATTATGTTCTTGTTCATGCGAGCAAAAAGCAGGAACTGATAAGGGAGATTAAGCGGGCTCTTGACGAATTTTTCCCGGACGGTGCGATGCAGGACGAAGAATATGTTCATATCATTAATGACAGACAGTTCGACCGGCTGCTCAAGCTTATGGAGGGTGAAGATGCCGTCATCGGCGGTGAGTATGACCGCGCACGCCGATGCATCATACCGACGGTGCTCGACAATATAGATTTCAATTCGCCTGTAATGGGCGAAGAAATCTTCGGACCGGTACTGCCTCTTATTACATATACCGATCTCGACGAGATCATCTCCCGGCTGAAGGATTCTCCGAAACCGCTGGCACTTTACCTGTTTACTTCCGACAGGGCCGTCGAGAAGAAGGTGCTGAATTCACTTAGTTTTGGCGGCGGCTGTGTTAATGATACGATCGTTCATCTGGCGACCTCCCAAATGGGATTCGGAGGCGTGGGGGGAAGCGGTATGGGTTCGTATCACGGCAAGCTGTCTTTTGATACATTTACGCATTATAAGAGTATTATAGACAAAAAGACCTGGCTGGATCTGCCGATGAGATATCGCCCCTATAAAGCCAACAATCTGAAAATAATCCGTTGGTTTTTGAAGTAGGCAGTCCAGGGTTTCCGATTTGCGGATGGTTATCCCCGGTTAGAGCCATGATCAATCGGTTCGAGACAAAACAAAAAGGAGCAGCAACGTATGAAGAAAAAATTATATGTACTTAGTTTTATCTTGATCATATCAGTATTTGTATTGACAGGATGTGTACCCGGCGACGGATCATATACCGACGCCCATGCTGCCGGATTTTTTTCCGGTATATGGCACGGCTGGATAGCACCGGTAACATTAATAATCGGAATTTTTCAAGGGAATATTCGTATTTATGAACCTATGAATTCCGGATGGTGGTATGATTTTGGTTTCTATATGGCTATCATCAGCGGGTTTGGCGGTCTTTCCCTTGTTCGCAGGAAGAAGAGATATGAGAGCAGTAAGGATTAAATTCCGCTATAATGGATAGGAAGAAAACTTCGGAACAGAGCATCCTTACAAACAGACAAAAATTGCTATAGGGGGTTGCTATGCGCCGAATCCTTCACATCAAAACCTACCTGTATCTGGCGGCCATAAGTGCCCTGTTCTTTCTTACGGCATGTACAAATTCTTCTGTTCTGAAAGCCGGTACTGCTTCGGCTGCCTCAGCCATAACGATCACGGAAAATTCGGCTGTGATTTCAGAAGCCTCTGCTTCGGATCCTGCTATGACTTCCCCGGAATCGTCACTTATCATTCCAGCAGAATCATCACTTAATGCCAAGGAGACCGGTACTGCGGAGTCAATACCGGACGAAGAGCTCTCTGCGGGCAATAAATACGATATGACTCTCAAGCTTGACACGGATAACAACAGCATTGGCGGTACCGAGACAGTTCTTGTCAGAAACGACAGCACAGATACATGGAGCGAGCTGTGTTTCCGTGATTATCCGAGTCTGTTTACACCGGGCGGTGAAAGCGGCTATGACTGTGACGGCGCGATAACCGATATCTATGGGGTGAAAGACCTGACCCGAAATACGGACCTCGACATTGTGCGGGATCCGAAGGATGTCTCCATCGTGTATATTCCTCTTTCTATGCCGCTCAAAGCAGGGGAAAGCCGTGAAATTGAACTCCGCTTTACGGCCTATGTACCGGAGTTTGCCAGCCGGTACGGATACAGTGAAGGCGTATATAATCTGGCAAATTTCTATCCTGTCCTCGCTGTCTATGAGAACGGCGGATGGACCGCAGACAAATACTTCCTGTGGGGCGAGTGCTTTTACAGTGTCGTATCTGATTATGATGTCACAATTTCCGTTCCCTCCGACTATACGGTTATATCCAGCGGTCTGTCACAGAAAAACGAGACATCCGACGGTCAATCAACATGGAAAATTCTGGCTTCGGATGTCCGGGATTTTGCAATGACAGCAGGTGCCGGATTCGAGGTGGTCAGTGATACAGTGGATGGAATTACTGTGAACAGTTACTATACTGACGGAGATAAATCGCGGGGTGAGATTTCTCTTGAGGCCGGCATCGCGGCAGTTGAAGTATTTAATGATACATTTGGGAAATATACGTATCCGGAGCTTGATATTGTGGCTACCCCTCTTGATTCAGGCGGAATGGAGTACCCCAATCTTGTGATGATAAGCGATGAACTTGATGCTGATCCGGATAAGGACGGTTATCTTAGTGTCGTTGTAGCCCATGAAGTCGCGCATCAGTGGTTCTACGGTCTTGTAGGCGATGACCAGTATAATGAAGCGTGGCTGGATGAGTCTTTTGCTTCTTACTGCGAACTGTTGTATATGGAGACCTTTACACAGCCGCAGGATATACTTAATGAAGTGAACTCGCTGGAAGAGTCGCTTACCTCAGAGGGAATTCCTGAAACAAAGGAAGACTACTATATCAACAGGGCATATAGTGAATTTGAAAGTGACAGCGCATATACATACACGGTGTACGAACGGGGCGAGGTGTTTCTTTATCGTCTAAGGGAGGCGATGGGCACGGATCTTTTCAACAAGGCGCTTCAGGACTATTTTGCGGAGTATATCTACCAAGTGGCGACAACAGATGATTTTATATCTGTAATCACCGAATATGCAGATGGAAATACAGACGCCCTCGCGCTTCTTTCCAAATATTTGCGGCAGGATACCTGAGGCTGAACTATTTCGAGTCAGGCAATTCAAGTCCGGTACTCCAAGTCCGGTATTTCGAATCTGTTATTTCAAATCCCTCCGGTTAAAGGAATCCATTGCTGTATAGGTCATGCAGAACAGGAGAACGGCCAGGTAAATAAGGGAGAAGATAAGACCCGGCTGTGTAAATCCCGGTGCTGATGCCGGACCGGAATACATAACAGTAATCGTTTGCATCATATCGGCGAAGGGGAAGACCCGGCCGTTCAGACTCAGGTTAGCGAAGGGAATGAATTTGAGCCACTCGTAGGAAGGAAGGATCATCATTATGCCCTTAACAGTGCTGCCGCCAAAATAGGTGGCGATGGAAAGTCCGACAGCAACGGCAGTATTTCTGGTCAGGACGGAAAGCATGAAGGCAAAAGCGGTATAAACGATAATGTCGATATAACTCACCAGTAGTGTAAGAATCTGATAAAGAGCAAAGGGAATAGCGGCTGCAACGCCATGGCTGGCATAAACATACGGAGTCAAGCTGAATCCGAAGAACAGCCCCTGAGCCAGCATACCAAAGATGTACAGCACCGCAATAGCCAGGAAGCCCACACTGAGCAGGGAAAATACTTTGGCGGTGAATATTTTCCAGCGCTTAACAGGTGCAATGATCAGGGATTTGATCGAGCCTGATGATATCTCCTGGGATACGGCACCGCCGGCCAGGACAAGCATCATGAGAGCGATGATAAAGATCCCGAACCCGAATACGATTTGCATTGAATTCCAGCTGTAATCCATGGAATCGGTAATGTTCAGGCAGTCGTTCTGTATCCTGTATTCTGCAACGGCCAGACGATTCTCCATATCGCTGATCTGACTGGGCGTCATGGGGGTCATTCCCTGACTCGTACTTGTATAATCTATTTTATCGATTACTGAGCGCTTCATATCCGTAACACTCTGCGCGGCGTCACGGGCTTGATTCATCCCGCTTATATCAGTTATTATGCCGGTTGGATCAAGCTTGTACCATAGTGAATAATACTCGATTTGCATATCTTTTTCACTTGTGCTGAGGGAGTCGTCATTCTTAATCGAATCAGACTCTATCCTGACATACTCCTTGAAATCTTGGCTGTCCAGTACCGCCTGATAATCGGAGACCAGCTGTCTTTTGACCTCAAGTGACTTCTCCTGTGCAGCGTTCGGCGACTGCGCCTCGGCAGCTTCGAGTGTACGGATTTCTGCCTTCATTGCAGGAAGACCGTTCAGGATGCCGGTTAGGTAGGTGCTCTCATAATTAAAGTAGATTTCTTTATCAAGAGCTGTCTGCAGCATGTCAATCTGATCATTTATACTGGCCTGCTGCTCGACAAGCGGTTGAAGAACCGTCTGGTTCTCGGGCGTATCGGCAGTGCCGGTGATCTGCGTTTCGATCGCCGCTCTTGCAGCCAACTGGTCCTCGAGCTGAGTGTTCAGGTCATCTTTAATCCGTTGAGTCTGATCGACGCTGCTGTTCGTATCTGCATATCTCGATTGCGCCATTTCCATGAACTTCATCAGTCCGGCGAGTCCGAAACAGCCGATGATCATTACACCTATAAAAATCAGTATGCTGATTTTTTTCGAAATCTTAATCAGTTCGTTCTTATATAAAGCAATTATCTTATTCAATGGTAAGCCCTCCCCCTGTGATCTGCAAAAAGGCATCTTCCAGAGATGTTTCCAGCTTCGCTGCCCCGAAGATTTCTATGCCGTTTACTGCCAGAAGCGTAATGGCGGCAGGAACAATCGCTTTATTGATCTCGATATCAAGGAAGTCCGTCGATATTGCTCTAATTTGATCAGGATAGACTGTCCTTAGAATAGCTGCCGCCTTTTCCGTCTGCGGTGTCAGTATGCGGTAGATGACGGCTCCGGAAGCAAGGGACGTGAGTTCATCGATGGTTTTGACATCGATCAGCCTGCCTCTATTGATGATTCCGACGCGGTCGCACATCGACTGCATTTCGGAAAGGAGGTGGCTGGAGACCATGACGGCGACGTTCTCTTCGTGAGCAAGTTTCTTCAGGATATCACGCAGCTCGTGAATGCCGGCCGGATCAAGCCCGTTAGTCGGTTCGTCAAGAATGAGGACTCTGGGTCTGTGAAGAAGTGCCTGCGCCAGTCCGATGCGCTGCTTCATGCCAAGGGAATATTTCTTGACCTTATCATTGATTCTTTCCTGCATGCCGACAAGAGCAACTACCTCATCGATTCGCTCCCGGGTTACTCCCTCGTGCAGACGGGCGTACATTTCGAGATTGACGCGGCCGCTGATATCCTTGTACATCTCCGGATTCTCAACGATGCCGCCGAGGCACCCCATGGCTTTCTCATAATTCTTGCTGCGGTCATACCCGTTAATGGTAATACTTCCCTCATCGAGTGAAAGAAAGCCCATAATCATCTTGATGGTAGTCGTTTTGCCGGCACCGTTAGGTCCCAAAAATCCGAATACTTCACCGGACCGGACATCAAAGGATATATTGTCGACCACTTTCTTGCGGCCGAAGGACTTGCTTACATTGCTGATCTGCAGTGCGATTTCCATATTAATATCCCCCCATATCCGAGCCAAGTACGGCATATACGATTTTCCATTTGCCATCTTCATTCTGCAGAATAATCCGATTTGCCGCCATTTCCGTTACGTGGTCCGACTCCTTGGAACCGGCGGCAGTATCAAGAAAGTCGACTGTTACCTGGGAAGTGAAATCTACTGTAGCAGTATTATCGCGAAAAGTGATGCTGTCGAATTTGATTATGCTGTTCGCACAAGTAGTCATGAAAACTCCTCTGTAGTCCTGAACCTGCAGATACTCTGAAACGGTAGATACGGCACTGTCCAGAATCAATTCATTATCAATATAGTACGTACTGATATCAGGCCTGAGCGAATCGGCGAATTGCTGAAGCTTATCATCAGGTATGACAGTTGCTTCGCCGACAAATTCTTCGGGAACAATATGCCATACAGCGTCAGCTGTTACATAAGACTCGCAGGCCGACTTTATGGCCGGCACGGACTTACTCTGATAAATGTTCAGGCCAATCAGATAACCGGTGACAAGAAGAATGACGACAGATGTGACAAGGATTCCACGATTGACTTTACGGAATAATTTCCCCACTCAAATACCTCCTGACAATTTTGCATATGAAGCATTAATGATGCACATAGGGTGCACAGTATTTATCTTACAGTAATTACGGCATTATATCATAGCTATAGTCTTTTGAAAAATATATATCGGGAAAATTAAGTTCTGCTTATTTCCTGCCTCAGTGTAACCGCTTTGGCAGCCGGAATAAGTGTGTTGCTTGTAATTGAAATAGTATATAATTTGTATACTATACACCGCTTTTAACCAGTGCTGACGAAAACAAAGGGGAGAAACCATCATGCTCAAATCTCAAAAGGCTCTGGGAGAGTCTCTTACTCTACCGAAACTCACGCTTGATGAAGTTGCACACAATGCGGCTATAGCAGCGGAGAAATTTACATACGGCGACCAGAGAGGACAGTACATTCTGTATTTTGCGCCGACGCAGCTGGCCAAAAGTCATATTATTGTATATATTCACGGCGGCGGGTGGATCGCCGGTTCGCCGACGCGGTATAAATATATCGGGCAGAAATTTGCAGATATGGGATACCATACAGTATCCCTAGGATACCGGCACACGACGGTCAGTAAATATCCCGCGCAGGCAGAAGATATATTTGCGGCCTACTGCACAGCGATGATTATTCTTCTCGGTAAAGGAATCAAAGCGCAGGATGTCATCATAATCGGTTCGTCGGCCGGTGGGCATCTGGGCGGAATTCTGACATATGACAAGATTCTTCAGGCAAAATACAACGTGGAACCCGATCATATCAAGGGGTTTATTTCGATCGGCGGTGTCCTGACGTTTGGCGTTGAGTATGCAAAATATACAATGAACCTCATGAAAGCGCTTTTCGAAAAAGATTACGACCGTGCAAAAGCGGAGCCATATTCGCTGGTTGACGGTACGGAACCGACAAAGGTACTGTGCATTCACTCGGTGAATGATCCGATCAGTGCAATCCAAAATGAGACGCTGTTTGTCAAAAAAATCAATGAATTCAACCCGGGATACGGGGAGAGCTATATTGTGAAGGATGAGACAACTTTTCACTCGAATCTGGTGTCCGGGATATTCATCGAAGATACCAAAGAATCACTGCCGCTCAACAAACTCTTTTGCTGGATTGAAGAACTGCCTTCCGAGTGACTGCAAAGAAAGATACAATAAATTTGTCCTGAAATCCAGTCCGGAATTACAGGACAAAATACCAAAAGGGGACAGCAGATGCCACGTATTGACACAGTAATTTTCGATCTGGACGGAACTCTTCTTAACACACTTGATGATTTGGCTGATGCATTGAATTATGCATTAATTCAATGCGGGTATCCGGTAAGACCTCTCGCGGAAATCAGACAATTTGTTGGAAACGGTGTCAGAAATCTTATGGAGCTTTCGATTCCGGGAGGACTGGAAGATCCTCAGTTTGAGGCATGTCTCCATACTTTTAAAGACTACTATTCGCAGAATATGCAAAACAAGACGTGCCCCTACCCTGGAGTAATGGAATTACTTGAAAAGCTTACAGCTGCCGGCATGAAGATGGCTATTGTATCGAACAAATTCGACAAAGCGGTCAAGGAACTTAACCTGCAGTATTTTGGCGGCAATATTTCCGTCGCTATCGGTGAATCCGCACGCATTCACAAAAAACCGGCACCGGATTGCGTGTTTGAAGCCTTGCAGGAACTTAGGTCGGATGCGCACCGCACAATTTATGTCGGTGACTCCGAAGTCGATGTCCGGACGGCCCATAACGCAGGAATTCCGTGCGTCGGTGTCACGTGGGGATTCCGCGATAAAGAAATTCTTGTGAAGGAAGAGGCTGAGTACATTATTGACAATCCAATGGAACTGATGGATGTGCTGGAAGAAATAGAGAAAAGCCGGAGTTCAAAATGATCAAAATAGCCGGCATGAGTGTGCCGCTTACCTACAATGAAGAATACCTCAGAAAGAAGGCGGCCGAACGTCTTTGTATTGAGACCGGCCGAATTGAGCGTCTCTCGATTTATAAAAGGGAACTCGATACCTCAGATAAAGAGGACATTCATTATACGGTGGTGCTTCATGCCTGTATTTCAGGTGATGAGAACGAAATCGTATGGGGAATCAAGGATAAAAAAATAACCCGTGCGACTGAATCTTTTTATGTGCTTCCCGAAGCGAAGATAGTAAAGCAGCGTCCTGTCGTCGTAGGCTGCGGACCTGCGGGTATGTTTGCCGCGCTGATTCTTGCACAGGCAGGGGCGCGTCCGGTCCTGCTCGAGCGAGGCATGGACGTCGAGGCACGCCGGAAAAGCGTACAGGAATTCTGGCGGACAGGAGTACTTGATACCTCCTCTAATGTACAGTTTGGTGCGGGCGGCGCGGGAACTTTTTCCGACGGCAAGCTGAAAATCGGCAAAATGGATGCCCGCAAATCCAAAATTCTCCGGGAATTTGTCGAGGCCGGCGCACCGCCGGAAATCCTTTTTGACAGCAAGCCGCATATAGGCACTGACCGTCTCCATGGCGCGGTGAAGGCAATTATCGGGAAAATTGTAAGCCTTGGCGGCGAAGTGCATTTCGGGGCGGCCGTTACGGCAATTATTCGCAGGGACAAAAAGGTGACCGGCGTAGGATATATAAAGGATAAGATATATACGGAACTGCAGGCTGATGATGTGATCCTTGCGATCGGGCACAGTGCCCGCGACACCTTTTCCTATCTTCACGAGAGTGGAATTCATATGGAACAAAAGCCATTTGCAGTCGGTGTACGTATTGAGCATCCGCAGTCACTGATCAACAAAATACAGTACAAAAGCTTCGCCCAGGATCCCCGTCTGGGTGCGGCCGACTACAGAATGGTCGTACATCTGCCCAACGGCAGAGGGGTATATACGTTCTGCATGTGTCCCGGGGGAAACGTTGTGGCTGCTGCCTCCGAAGCAGGCTATCTGGTAACTAACGGTATGAGTAACTCGAAGAGAAACGGACTCAGCGCTAACACAGCTATTCTGGTAACGGTTGACAGGAAAGATCTGCAGGATGACGATCCGCTGGCCGGCGTCGCTTTCCAGCGGGGGATAGAGGCGGCCGCTTTCTCGGCGGGCGGAGGTAATTACAAAGCTCCTGTACAGCGTCTCGGGGACTTTTTAGACAGCCGCCCGACGTGTGCCTTCGGGGATGTGACGCCTACCTATATGCCGGGAACGGAATTTGCATGTGTGGATTCATACCTGCCGGCTAACATTGCCGGCTCACTGCGGCAGGGCCTTGCCGAAATGTGTGATTGGATGCCGGGATATCTGTATCCGGATGCGCTCCTGACCGGTGCTGAAACGAGAAGTACCTCTCCTTTACGTATGATCCGGGGTACTACACTCGAAGCGGAAGGAATCAAGGGACTTTATCCCTGCGGAGAAGGTGCCGGATATGCCGGCGGCATCATTTCGGCAGCAGTTGACGGTGTGCTCTGTGCCGAGCAAATATTGAACCGGGAATAAATTCTTCGTGCTATAATAAAGTGTATATTCACCCGCCGAAAGGGGAGAAGACGCATGAAAAAAACACTGAATTCCGTTACAGGCGTAGTACTTTCGTCAATACTCTTTATCCTTCTCGGACTTGTTCTTCTGCTCTGGCCTGATATAGCAAGTACAATTGTCTGTTATTCTCTCGGTGTTCTGATACTTGTTTTTGCCGTATTCCGTATCATTAGTTTTTTTACGGACAAAAAGATCTATTTCATATTCAACTTAGACCTCATTGTGGGACTTGTTGCGGCGGGTATTGGAATTTTCATGCTCTTACGGCCTGATATAGTGATATCCATTCTTCCTTTTATTATCGGACTGGTCCTTATTTTTTCAAGTATTTTGGATTTTCAGAAGACATTCCTGCTTCGCGAATACGGAAACAAACGCTGGATATCTTCTATGGTTTTTACTTGCCTCAAGTTGGCTTTTGGAATATTTATGCTGGCCGCACCCCTTTTCATAGCGGAAACACTGGTGAGGCTTATCGGGATAGGTCTTATTTACAACGGTCTGTCTGAGCTTTGGATTGTCTCCCGCTGGCCCAGGACGGAGGAGCATTACTAAAACGGGACAGCATCAGGATGCAATCGTTTCCGTTTCAGATCCGTTTCAGATCCGTTTCAGATCCATAAAGAAGATGAGGTATCTTATATGTCGGAGACAGTAGCTGTCATAGATTTGGGATCCAATACCACCCGCCTCAATATTTTTGAACTGCACGACGATGCACCGCCGGAAATGCTGGCTGAAGCTAAATATAAGGTGCGTCTGAGTGAAGATATGGGCGATGACAAGGTTCTGATCAATCCGGCCGCAATTCAGCGCGCCATGGAAGCGATGAGCAATTTCTCCAAAATTCTGTCGGGATATCCCAACGTCCGTATACTGGCCGTCGCTACCGAAGCGATGAGGAAAGCGAGAAACGGAGCAGCACTTGCCGAACTTCTTTTCCAGACTACAGGGATACCGATACGCATCATTTCCGGGGAAGAAGAAGCTTTCTTTGATTATCAGGCTGTTCGTCATTCGCTGCCGGAGAGAGATGCCCTGATTATCGATACGGGCGGCGGAAGCTGTGAGCTGATTCTGATGAAGGACGGGGAATGCCGGCAAATGGTCAGTCTTCCTATTGGGTCTGTTGTCCTCTCGGAGAAATTCACAGACAAAGGGGACATGTCGGCCGCTTCTATTTTTAGGCTTTTCAATTATGTGCATGCCCGTCTTTCAACAGTTGGTTGGCTTTCGGAAGCACAGGGACTTCCGGTCATTGCGGTCGGAGGCAATCACCGGGCCGTAGCAAAAATATGGAAGAATAATCAGGACGATGAAGCACAGCTGCACGGCTATTCAATATCCAGAGAGAATATGAACAGCTTGTATATTGACCTGCTTGATGCGGACAACAACCGCCGTCAGGTCATGCTTGGAAAGAATAAGGACCGTGCGGATATTATATCGGCGGGACTTGTACCTCTGATTCAATGCCTGCGCATTCTGGAAACACACAGGATCGTATTCTGCGAGACCGGCCTGCGCGAAGGTGTCATCCTGGCGGAACACAACGGACAGTCTCTTGCCGACCGTAAATAGACCGACCGTAAACAGCCTGACCGCAAAACAGACTGCATAAAAATGCCGGGATAATAAAGTGAAACTTGTGCCGAATTGATATTACGGATACAATGAGTTAGACAATAAACGAAAAATAATTAATTTTTAAATAAAAACATAGGAGGAAAAGATTATGGGAGACAAAAATCCGAAAAAGACGCTGAAAAAGAAGAAAGCAGTCGAGAAAGTCACAGCCGCAGCCCCAACAGCAGCAGCTGCTGCTGCACCAGTCAAGAAACCAAAGAAATAAGATCTGGACCTTACAATGACACATGATGGAGAGGATCGCTTAGGCGGTCCTTTTTTCCATACAAAAGGGACAGGATCCACTTCGAATCCTGTCCCTTTTGTGTATCTAATAAAGTCAAAAAGATTTACTTCTTTCCAGTCAGTTCGATTTCCCTTTCCCAGGCAATCTTGAAATCATCAAGCTCATTTTCCATGACGGGAATTCGTGTTCCTATTTCTCCGCAATGAAGACACTTGTCATTCTTAAAGCCCTGGATTGTACACTTGTCCACTACTTCCTGAGCACACCCGTAGTTGCCGCAGGCTGAACATCTGAAGACTGGATTTTTGCACGGATGTTCGTGTTTGATTCCATCGCACTTGGCAACACGAGCTTTCTCCTCTTCCGTCATTTCCAAATGACGTTTCTGATTCAATCGCCCGCCTCTTCTCCAAATTTGATTATATGGAGATACAATTGGCACAATAACCACTTCCTTTCAATGAAGAAAACACTATCTTCGCAGAAGCGCTGCAGGGGATAATCAAGGGGATTGTTTCCTGCAGACATATCGGATGAAACTGAATATCTCAACCTTTATGTACATCTGATTGTACCATTCCGGCAAGGCAATAGTCAATGAAACCTGACATAATGTGACCTGACATAATGTGACCTGCCGTAATGTGCGGTCAGCCGGACGCCGGTATAGCTGCAGCAACACAATTGAAATCCAGCCTGCTTTTTGCACAGCAGGCTGGGCTTTGTATTATATCAATTTTCATTGTGATATAATAATATTTATAAACATATAAACCAGCAGATTTTGGAAAAGATTATGGCGAGTAGATTACATATGGAGGCGATCGTATATGAATGATGATTTTTCTTCGCAGGGGAATGAGAACATTAATAACCGGACTCGAAAAATCTGTCTTGTCGCGCTTGTTGCGGTTAGTCTCGTCTGTACAGCCATACTCATTTTTGCGTTGATTTCCGGCGGCTCGAAAAATCCATCGGAAGACCCATCGAATTCCGGCGACACAGACGCATATAGCTACACATATGCGGGCGAAAATGATGAATGGGCAGCGGAATATGCAATTACAGGTGCAGGCGAGTGGACGAACACGGACGATACTCTTGGCTATGACGGTTCGTACAACACCGTGCTGACAGTGTCCTTCAAGAAAGATCTGTCGGAACTTCCGTCGATTCGACATTTGATTATTTCATACAAATTGAAAAACGGGGGCGGCTCTCTTGATGAGACATACGACGAGGACGAAACCTTGCGCAGTTCATATTCACTAAGCGGTGGTTCGACCAGTATGTATATATATGCAAAAGGAGATGTCTTTACCGTTACGATTAATCTTGACGGCGTAGAGCAGACAATCGAACTGCACGAGATTGAATAAAGAGTTGCCGTGTATCTGACGGTTGACGAATCCTGTTATAATTCAATCAGACATCAGAAAGAACAGGAGGCATATAAACATGGCTAAGATTATTTTACTGTGCGGGAAAATATGCAGCGGAAAAAGCACGTATGCGGCTTCAATAAAGACGGACACAACGGTCATCCTGTCTTGCGACGATCTTATGCTCCAGCTTTTTGATGAGTGCCTTGGGGAAGCCCACAGTCATGTTCTGGCAAAATGCCAGAAGTATTTATTCAATCTCGCAGAGAATATAGCGGCGTCCGGCACAGATGTTATTCTTGATTTCGGATTTTGGAGCAGGGCACAAAGGCAGGAAGCCAAAGACCGTTTTCGCGACAAGGGTATTGAGACAGAGCTGCACTACATCAGAGTAAATAACGAGGTCTGGCTGCAGCAGTTAGATAACCGCAACAAAGCCGCCCTCAGCGGTACTGCAGGCAGGGTCTATTTTGTTGATGACAATATGAAGCGTATTTTTGACGAGGCCTTTGAAGAACCGACGGCTGAGGAAGTAGATATTCTGGCCGGCCGCAGAGGCGGCTGACATAAGCCGTTTTTAAGCACGCAGCCATATTGCCCGGAACAGATAAAACGCTGCCCGGGTGTTTTCATGTATGCAAAGGGGCATCCGGAATATATTTGGTCTTCCATTTCCCTGATCGGAAGCGTAAGGCAAAAAAGCCGGCCCGGCAGACCCAGTCCATGATCATGGCAATCCAGACGCCGATCGCCCCGTACCCTAATACGATGCCCAGGATATAGCTGAAAACAAGCCGGAAGAGGCACATTGACGCGATGGACACAACCATCGTGAAGCGTACGTCGCTGGCCGCCCGCAGCGCGTTCGGAAGTGTAAAGGCTGTAGGCCACAGAAGCATGGCGCATCCGTTATGGATGAATACCAGAATGTACGCCAGCTGAATCGTCTGATCCGACAGGTTATAGACCTTGAGCAGCAGCGGCAGGAAAAGCAGAATCACAGCATCGACACCGATAGTTATTACATATGTGATCTTCAAAAGCTTTTTGGCGTAATATTTAGCCTGGTCGAAATCGAAGGCCCCGACACAGCGGCCGACGACGGTTATCATCGCAAGGCTTAACGCCTGTCCCGGAATACACCCGAGTGAATCAAGGTTATTGGCGACGGCGTTAGCGGCGATCTGAACGGTTCCGAAAGACGCAATGATACTTACAACAAGGACGCGGCCCAGCTGGAACAGGCTGTTTTCCAGTCCGCTGGGAATGCCGATAAAGAGAATTTTGCGGATCGCAGCTACATCAGGAAGGAAGCTTTTGCGCTTCAGAAGTATAAAAACGTCCCTTTGCGGGTTTGTAAGAAGAATCAGAAGAATAAGGGATCCTATCAACCGGGAAATAAGGGACGAGACGGATACACCGGCAACACCCCAATGAAAGCCATATATGAAAACAGCATTACCGGTAATATTGAGAACATTAATGACCAGTCCTGAATACATCGGAATTCGTGCGTTCCCCATGACGCGAAAAAGTGCCGCGCATGAATTATAAAGTCCGATAAGCGGATACGAGAGTGCGGAAATCCATAAATAGGTAAGACCGCTGCTCATTACGTCTTTATCGATTTTGCCGAAAACCAGCCCTAAGATCTGCACGCGGAAAATGATGGATACCACCATAATTACTCCGGAGAACAGCATCGTAACAAGCAGAAGCTGATTCGATGACCGGCACGCTTTTTCGCGCTGTTTCGCGCCGAGGTACTGACTTACGACGACGGCGCCGCCGGTAGCCAGGGCTGCCATCAGATTGATCAGAAGGACGTTGATCATTTCAACGAGCGATACGCCCGACACAGCCGCTTCTCCTACCGAGGACACCATAATCGTATCTTCTATGCCGACCGTGACCGCGAGTACCTGCTCAATGATCAACGGTATAATAAGACTTTTCAAGTCCCTATTTGAAAACAACAATTTAGTATTCATGAGGGTATTCTCCCCGCTCAGGCGGATTTGCTGAAAAAACCTGTCCGGCCAGGTCATCTTTATAGATCTTCAAAAGCTTAAGGCAATGCGTGGATTTATGCAATGTTTACATCAGACAACGGCATTGGATATATGCAGCGTTTACATCAGAAAACAGCAGGGTACGCGTTTGTGTTAAACTTGAATAGCATGACATACAGACTGCAAAGCGGCAGTCAGGAGGAAAAATGACGAATAACTGGCTCTCCAACTGGAACGATGACTTGGATCAAATGGCATTGGAATTGCCCCAAAGACATAAGAATCTGTTTTTTTCATGTTCGAAAGTTGACTTTGTGCGGCAGATAGATGAACTTAAAAGCAATCTGGAACAATTCGATAATTTTATGATTGCTGTAAATATAGCCAAAATTGTAGCTTCAGTAAGAGATGCCCACACCTCGCTAATGATACCGGCCATGCGGTTTATTCCGTTCGAGTTCTATTGGTTTGAGGAAGGAATTTTTATTGTTGCAGCCTCCCGGGAATATGCAGAATGTCTGCACGCAAGAATTACACACATAAGCGGAACTGCCATCGATGATGTAATACAAAGAATTGCGGAAATTGTCCCGCGCGAGAATCCTTCGTTTCTGAAGGCGCAGCTGCCGAAATACCTGTCGTCAGCAGAGGCCCTGTACGGACTGGGAATTATTGATGATTTTGATAAAATTGAATTAACCATGGAAGGTCTGGACGGTAAGGTTCGAAGTGTAATGACAGACACATGCCCTTCTTCCGGCTTTCACAGATCGATGCCCGGGCCGGACTTTTCTCCGGAAACCGGCGTCCCATTATACAGGCAGAACAAAAACATGTGTTTCTGGAGCCGTTTTCTGAAAGACGAGAATACAATGTATTTCAATTACAACAGCTGTAAAGACAGAGAGGATATCTCCGCCCGGGATTTCTGTGCCGACTTGATGGAGTCTGTCAATCAGAACGAGGTTCAAAAGCTGGTTATTGATCTGCGAAATAATCTTGGCGGGAATTCAAGTCTTCTTGATCCGTTTATCGAGGATCTCGCAAATAACCGGAATCTGAATGTCAAAGGCCGTATTTTTGTAATCCTCGGAAGAGATACATTCTCATCGGCGCTCCTGAATGCATATGCCCTCAAAAACAAGACAGCCGCGATTTTTGTAGGAGAGGCCACAGGCGGCAAACCCAATTGTTACGGTGAGGTAGAATATCTGCAGCTTAAGAATTCCAGACTGAAAATAAGATACTCCACGGTGTATTATGAAGTTATTGAAGATGATGAACAGGAGTCGTTTTTCCCGGATATGGAATTTAATGTAACATTTGCTGATTATATGGATAAAAAGGATGCATGTGTCGAATATGCTTTGACTTTCGACAAGGAGTAATCACATGATTAAGAATATGTGGTACGGGATATTGGACGCCAGAGAAATCAAAGGCGATAAGCCGATTGGCGTTACAAGGCTTGGGGAAAAACTGGTCCTTTGGAGAAGTCGGGACGGGAGTATTAGCTGTATTTATGACCAGTGCTGTCACCGGGGCGCCGCCCTGAGTGCCGGAAAAGTGATGTCAGACATGGTTCGCTGCCCGTTTCATGGGTTCGCCTATGATACGTCCGGCAAGGTTGTCCTTATCCCTGCGAACGGAAAGAGTATGCCGGTACCCGACCGATATCATGTCCATGCATACAGGGCAGTAGAAAAATATGGTCTTATATGGCTATGGAACGGTGATTATTCGGCGGCACTTCCTGAAATCCCTTTCTTCCCGCACCTTCGGCAGGGCTTCTCATACGGAGGGTTTGCCGAGACCTGGCCGGTCCATTATACGAGGGCGATTGAGAATCAGCTGGATGTTGTCCATCTTCCTTTTGTGCATACCGATTCAATCGGACGAGGAAACAGAACTCTGGTCAACGGACCGGTCGTTACGTGGGAAGATAATTGTATGACATTCTATGTCGATAATGTCACGGACGACGGGGCGACAAAGCCCCTAAAGCCGGAGGAAATCGGAAATTACAGGGACCTTTTCCATCTTCAATTGCAGATGCCGAATATATGGCAGAATATCATAAGCGATGACATCCGCATTGTTGCCGTTTTTGCACCGATTGATGAGGGGAATACGCGTATTTACCTGCGGTTCTACCAGAGATTCATGAAGATACCCGTGTTGAAGCAAATGATCAACAGCATGAGCAATATCAGCAACAAATATATCCTTCATCAGGACAGACGGGTTGTGTTGACACAGATTCCTAAGAAGACGGATCTCAAAATGGGTGAGAACCTTATCCAGGGAGATGCACCTATTATAGAATATCGCAAGAGAAGAGCTTTTTTGAAGGGCGAGTAGTATTGCAATCTACTCATAAAAAGAGGACGAACGCGTGTTAATCACCCCCAACGCTGGATTTTACTCTGCGTCGGGGGTGCGTTTCATTGCCGGCGTTCTTTTTTTCGTTAAAAGCAAAAATACATCTTGCATTTCCGGGCGTTTTTGATAGAATAAAACTATTAAAACCAAATTAGTTTTATTAGTTTCCGCAGACGTAAGACGGAGGGGCATATGGAGTTGATCGATCGTATTTTTTACGGAGCTATCGAAGAATTCAAGGAGAACGGCGTGAAGTTTACCATGGATTCACTTGCGTCACGGCTTGGAATCAGTAAACGCACGCTATATGAGACCGTCCCTTCAAAAACCGCAGTGATAGAGATGGTAATCGACTTGACATTTGCGGATGTCAAAAAGCAGCAGAAAAGTATATTCGAGGACGACGAAATGTCTTTGGCGGATAAACTCAGGAAGCTGTTTACGATTGTACCGGCTTATGCGGAGATGATTGATTACCGCAGGGTTAATGAAATCAGGCGCATTTATCCGCACCTCTATCAGAAGATCGATGACAATTTGAACAGCGACTGGGACCGCACAATCGACCTCCTTGAAGAGGGGATAGAAGCAGGAGTAATCAAGCGCAAGAATCTTGTAGTGATTAAGATGCTGCTGGTTCAGGTTTTTGAAAAGATGCTCGATGGTACTTTTCTTATCCAGAACAATATTTCATATCAGACGGCCATGAAAGAGACCCTTTCCATAATCTTTGAAGGAATTCTGACAGATGAACATAAGGGAACAGAGGTATATCAGCATGATCACATTTGATAATCAGGTCTTCCATGCGCAGACAAATAGTACTTCGTACCTTATCCGCGTTCATCCGGCCGGCTATCTTGAACAGCTGTATTACGGCGCCAAAATCCGCCGTGCCGCTTCGTACGATGCGCTTTTTGAGAAAATCACAGCCGTATACGGAAATACAAATGTAACGCCTGCTGATTCGAAGCTTTCCCTCGATAATCTCTGTATGGAATATTCGTTCGCTGCAACGGGAGATTACCGGCACGCTCCTCTGTCACTTCAGATGCCGGACTTTGGGTACTCAGGTGATTTCCGGTATCTGAGTCATAGGATCTATGAAGGGACATACGAAGAGAATGATCTGACAAAGATGCCTTACGCCAAAGTAAGCCCTGCACATGCCCAGTCTGATACGGCAACCCTGGATATAACTTTAAAAGACACCGTATACCCGGTATACCTGCATTTGATTTACACATTCTTCTCGAAGAGCGACTGTGTCACAAGGCGCGTCAAGATTGATAACCAGAGTGAAGGCAGCATTATTGTATCCAAAGTTATGAGTCTGATGATTGATCTGCCGGACAAGAATTACAATATGCATACTTTTGACGGACTCTGGATTAAGGAAAGACATGAGAACATCAAAAAACTCGTGTCGGGACTGTATGTCAACGATTCGACAACCGGAAGCAGCTCCAACCGTCACAATCCGCTCATTATACTTTCCAGGGAGAACTGTACGGAAGAATCGGGCGAGTGTATCGGCATTAATCTGATCTATTCCGGTAATCATTACGAGGCAGTCGAAGTATCGGGGTACGGCAAGATCAGGATTATGTCAGGTATTAACCCGTATCAGTTTGCTTGGACACTTGACGGGAATGCGGCCTTTTATACTCCCGAGGCCGTTCTGTCCTATAGTAGTAACGGGCTGTGCGGCTTATCGCACAATATGCACCAATTTGTCGGCAGTCACATCATTCCCGGAGAATGGGCGGCAAAGTCCCGGCCGGTTCTTGTTAATAACTGGGAAGCGACATATTTTGACTTTACTGATGCCAAGCTTCTCAAAATCGCAAGGGACGCCAAAAATCTTGGCATTGAGATGCTTGTCCTGGATGACGGGTGGTTCGGAAATCGATCCGACGACACTTCGTCTCTAGGCGATTGGCAGGTTAATGAGAAGAAGCTGGGCGGTCCGCTTAAGAAGCTGGCGGAGAAAGTAAACAGGCTCGGGCTCAAGTTCGGACTGTGGTTCGAGCCGGAAATGATCAGTGAAAAGAGCTCGCTGTACCAGATCCACCCGGACTGGGCTGTGCGCATTCCCGGCCGGGAACACTATCCCGGCAGAAACCAGTTCGTACTCGACCTGACCCGGCAGGATGTGTGTGAATATATTGTCGCCGCTGTCAGCGATGTGCTCAAAAGCGCTCCAATAGAATATGTGAAATGGGATATGAACCGCCATTTATCCGATACATATTCCGCGAACCTGCAGCAACGGCAGGGTGAGTTCTGCCACCGCTATATTAAAGGCGTCTATGAAGTGATGAAGCGTATAACAGATTCTTTCCCGCATGTGCTTTTTGAAAGCTGTTCAGCCGGGGGAAATCGTTTTGATTTGGGAATGCTCTGCTATATGCCGCAGATCTGGACATCGGATGATTCGGATGCAAATGAGAGAACCTATATCCAGAGAGGTACATCCTTCGGATATCCTCTCAGTACAATGGCGGCACATGTCAGTGCCGTTCCCAACCATCAGACACTTCGAAATGTATCCTTAGAGACCCGGTTCAATGTCGCTTGCTTCGGCGTACTCGGGTATGAGATAGACATAACCAAATTGACAAAGGCAGAAAAGAAGGCGATTTCTGAACAGATTATATTCTATAAAACGCACCGCGAGCTGTTTCAGTTCGGGACATTTTCAAGAACGGAGTCCGACGACAACCATGTCGTATGGCAGGTCGTATCAGAAGACAAAAAAGAAGCCATTGTTCTTTTCTATCAGAGAACGGCGATGCCGAACCCGCAAAGCGATGTCCTGAAAGTCACCGGACTTCTTGCTGGCCAGCTCTATGAGGTGGAGACCAGGAGGCAGTATATCTCGATCAGACAGTTCGGCAGCCTGGCGAGCCAGGTATCTCCCATACCGATAACCGATGAAGGCGTCGTACAGTCCGTTATCAACAAGATCTATATGCTGCAAAGTGAAAAAGAGCAGTACCGCACATACGGGGATCTTCTTATGAATGCCGGCATCAAGCTCAGCCAGCAGTTTGCCGGAACCGGCTACAACGAACAGACAAGAGTTATGGGTGACTATTCCTCGCGGCTTTATGTAATCAAAGCTTTGCCGGATGACAGCTTAACAGATGACAGCTTAACGGATGACAGCTTACGGATGACAGCACTAACGAATGATGAGACATAAGGACGGCGGTAAATAGTTGTAATGGAGGTATTAGAAAGGGGGGACAAGCTATGGACAGGTCAAAGATTATTTTCGGCAACGAGATGAACAGTTGGACGGTAAGAAAGGCTAACCGGTCGAAGGAGAAATTTGCGAAAAAATTCGGAAGTGATGAGAAAGCCGGTTATCCGCTCAAAGTTGAGAAAAATGCATATATCGGCGATTCGCTGGGCGTCAGAAATGTTGTAGTTCTACCGGCCAGGGAAGCCGGAGATCCGAGAAAAATTCAGACGGACAAGAACAAGAAAGTGTTACCCGGGAAAAAAGCATCATCGGATTTCGACCTGGAAAAAGGTGTTATCGTCGGTAATATCCGGATGGGGTTCGGGCATTACAGGATCTCGATGGCTATTGCTTCCGCCGCCAATTCGATGGGTTATACGCCCTACTGGATGGACCTTGCCTCTTACAGGGACACGACAGGGGGAAAGGTCATAAGTGCGCAGAACGAACTGTATTCTTTGGGCTCGCGATTATCGGAGAAGAGCCGGCTGTTCAATCATTTTGTGTGGGAACCGATGAACTACGAAGGCTTCAGAAAGATTTCATATAATGCGGCGGATCAGAAGAATGCCGAGTTAATGACACCCGTGTTCAGGAATATCCCCAAAGAAATTCCGTTGATTGCAACCCATGTCTGGCCGGCCCAGGCAGCGATCCATGCCGGCATGAAGAATGTCGTAAACGCTGTTCCTGATAACTGGCCGATGGCACTTCACTTATCAGAGGGAAGTATTCACACAGTGCAGACGCATTCTGCCTATTTGGGATACCGCGTTCTGAACGGAATGAATAAGCAGGAAGTCCTGCATCCTATGCCGGCCAAAGACATCCGGTATACTGGTCATTATATAGACCATGAAATTGTATCCAATATTGAGGCGGACTGTGCAGCGAGAGTAAAGCGCGCCGAAGAAGGCAAACCCATGCGTTTCTTATTATCGATCGGAGGGGCAGGGGCACAGAAGGACATTTTTGCTGCTGTCATCAAGTTTCTTCTTCCTTTTGTGGATGCCAAAAAAGCAGCACTCTATATCAATGTCGGCGATTACAAAAATGTGTGGGAGGACTTGAAAAAGGAGATTCCGGAGCTTACTGAACAGGT
>Ga0209540_10000778_pt1 | contig 26668 bp, 18 predicted proteins | sample BarGraIncu01121A_FD_184501 | JGI IMG/M metagenome (GOLD analysis project Ga0209540, IMG submission 184501) | Arctic peat soil microbial communities from Barrow, Alaska - Barrow Graham LP Incubations 011-21A (SPAdes) (version 2) | ecosystem: Environmental > Terrestrial > Soil > Wetlands > Peat... | reverse complement strand
CACACCTGGCCTGGATGGTGAAATACGCGCCCGGCACGTTGAGCGCAAAAGGTTACAACGGCGGCAAGGCCATTGCCGAAACGAAAGTCGAAACGACCGGCGCACCCGCCGCCGTCCAGCTCGCGCCCGACCGCGCCACCCTCAACGCCGACGGCGAGGACGTGAGCGTGTTCACGGTTTCCGCGACCGATGCACAAGGCCGCGTCGTGCCGGTGGCGGCGAATTTGATTCATTTTGAATTGAGCGGCCCCGGAAAAATTCTGGGCGTGGGCAATGGCGACCCGAGTTGTCACGAACCGGATGTTTTTCTCCCGCAATTTTCAGTGCGATCGGTCCCTTTGAACGACGGCTGGCGCTGGAAAAAATTGCCGAATGTTTACGACCCGAAGCTCGCCGAATTCAAAACGAATTTTGACGATTCGGCCTGGGAGACGGCGAATCCGCAATCCGACAGCGGCCCGCTGGGAGAGCGTGACCAGGCGGTTTATCGCGTAAAAATCCAGGTGACCGGACAGGACCTCGCCGCCCGGGCGGTGGAGTTGCGCTGCGGCATGATTGACGAGGACGGCTGGGTTTATGTGAACGGCAAGCAGATCGGTGAATCGCACGACTGGCAGGTCCCCGCCGTCTTTGATTTGAAGCCGTTCCTGCATCCGGGCGAAAACACCATTGCTGTGGCGGTGGCGAACTGGGGCGAACAGGGCGGACTCAACAAGGGCGTGCTGCTGGAATTTCAGGAAAAATCCGTCGCGCCCGAATGGCAGCGCAGCGTGTTCAACGGCCTCGCTCAAATCATTGTCCAATCCATCAGGGAACCCGGCGAAATCAAGCTGACCGCCAGTGCGGAAGGTTTGTCGCCGGCCACCGTGTCCGTATCATCACAACCCGGCACTCCGCGACCGGCGGCGCCTTAAAAACCGGATACGGAAGACACATAAAAATCCCCCCGATTGGACATACAAAACTTTGTCCCACGTGGGACAAAGTTTTGTCATGACGGATCAAAGGTTGAAGGTGCGCAGTTGTCGCCCGGCTTCCCGGAGCACCTTGATCCGCCGGCACCACACCTGTTGCCCCAAGTAACCGAGCGGCAGGATTCTTTCCGGCAGGAGCGGATCATGTGTCACTGCGTCCAGCCACGCTTCGCGCTCCGCTGCGGCCCAACACCGTAACGCCTTGGCCACTGCTTCGTTTCCAAGCGCCCCACCCGGCCGCTCGCCAAGGATTTTCAAATGTCGGGCATAACGGTGATTGATGCGTTCGAAGTCCCAGGCACCCGCGACGATTTCAGCGTCGGATTCCCCCGCGCACGGTCGCGCCTCCAACAGGATGAGTGATTCCACATTGATTTTACCGCCTACGAGGACACGTCTTTCTTCCTCCAGCGAATCGGGCGTAATCCAGACGCTGTTTTGCAGACAGCCGAAGCCTTTGTCGCGGAGGTAGCGTCGCAACTGCTTGCGGTGTGAGTTTTGCGTAATTGGAACATCGAACAGCACGAGCCGCCAGCGTCCATCCCATTTGCGCGACCATCGAACCTGTGGATCGCGTCCACCCAACGCGTGCAACCGGCCCTGCCGGGTGAGACGATACATGCGGTCATCAAGCGCAGTGGAATCACGCTCGACCAGTTGCTGATCCTTGAGCGTGGCAACCCGCCGCAACAAGCCATTATGATAAGCCCAATTCTCGTAGGAGTCCGTGAGGTTGCGGAACGTCGGCTTGGCAAGCTTGTCGGCGGACCAAAGAAGAAAGTTCAGGAACTCTTCAGTCTGAGGTTTCATGCCCGGATGCTGGCATGAAGCGGGAAGCGATTCTATACAAAACTTTGTCCCACGTGGGACAAAGTTTTGTAATGGCTGACACACCATCGTATGACAAAAACATGTTGGCGCGCATCATTCCTGCCGTGTAATTTGGGCTCATGCAACGGACGATTCTTTGCGCGCTGGCAGGTTTCACCGTCTGCCTTTCAACCAGCATCGCCTTCGCCGACGAGGAAACCTGCGTGGCCTGTGACCGGAAGGTCCTGGTCAGCGGCCAGTTCGAACACGGCCGGGGACATGAAAGCCTGGCGATCCAGGGCGCGCCGAAACGCGGCGAGGAAGCGTTCCGCGAGGAAATTTACGGATCCAATTTCACTGTGTCCGCCCCCAATCTTCCCGCCGGCAAATACACCGTCCTGATCGGGCTGACGGAAATCGTTTTCACCAACGCCGGCCAGCGCGCGTTCGACATCACCTGCGGCAACCAGACGCTCGCGCGCAATCTCGACGTTTTCACCGCCGCCGGCGGCGCGGGCCGGGTCCTCCTGCTCACCAACCGGATTGATTTTCCCGGTGACGCGGCACACGGGCCGTTCACCCTCGCCTTCACCGGGCGCACCAACACGGCGAAGCTGAACACGTTCGAACTCAAGGATGCCTCCGGCCAGTCGCTCATTTCGATGCAGGCGGCGGATTTGATTGACGCCGAGGACACCAACGCGTTGCAAGCGCCCGTCGTCGCCGGGCTGGAAATCTGGAAGGACGCCGCGCAACCCACCGCCGCACGGGTGGACGACCTCGTGCAGCGCTTGTCGCTCGCCGAAAAGGTGCAGCAGATGCGCAACGCCGCCCCGGCCATTCCGCGACTTGGCATTCCCGCCTACGATTATTGGAGTGAATGTCTTCACGGTGTCGCGCGCGCCGGCACGGCCACGGTTTTTCCCCAGGCCATCGGCATGGCCGCGGCGTGGGACGTGCCGCTCCTGCATCAGGCCGCCGACATCATCGCCACCGAGGCCCGCGCCAAACACAACGACTACGCCGTCAAGCACAACGGCGACAGCGCGCGCTATTTCGGCCTCACGTTCTGGACGCCGAACATCAACCTCTTCCGCGATCCGCGCTGGGGCCGCGGCCAGGAAACCTATGGCGAAGACCCGTTCCTCACGGCCCGGCTCGGCGTGGCGTTCATTCGCGGATTGCAGGGTGACGACCCGAAATATGTGAAGGCCATGGCGTGCGCGAAACATTATGCCGTCCACAGCGGACCGGAATTGGAGCGGCACCGTTTTGACGTTGCGCCGTCCGAACGCGATTTTTACGAAACGTATCTGCCGCAATTCGAGGCCGCCGTCCGCGAAGGCCGCGTCGGCGCAGTCATGGGCGCCTACAATTCCGTCCATGGCCAGCCGGCCTGTGCCAGCCCGCTCCTGCTCACGGACCTTTTGCGGAAGCAGTGGGGCTTTGACGGTCACGTGGTTTCCGATTGCGGCGCGATTTACGACATTTACGCGAATCACAAATTCACGGCCACGCCGGCGGAGGCCGCGACCGCGGCGGTGAAGGCCGGCGACGATCTCTGTTGCGGCACGGATTACAACTCACTGGTGCGCGCGGTCAAAAAAGGTTTGATTTCGGAAAAGGAAATTGACACCGCGGTCGGCCGCGTGCTGGAAGCGCGGTTCCGGCTGGGGCTGTTTGATCCGCCGGGAAAAGTGCCGGGCGCGCAAATTCCCATTTCGCAAAACGACACGCCCGCCCATGAGGCGCTGGCGCTGAAAATGGCGCGCGAATCCATCGTGCTGTTGAAAAACGACAGCCTGTTGCCGCTCGACCGCGCCAAAATCAAACGCATTGCCGTCATCGGCACCAACGCCAGTTCCGTGGCGGTGCTGCTCGGCAATTACAACGGCACGCCGGCCCGGCCGGTGACCATTCTTGACGGCATCAAAAGTGTGGCCGGCACAAACATCCGGGTGATTTATGAACCGGCTTGTCCGCTGGCGCTGCGCAAGGACGGGACGGACAAGCCCAACGCCCAAATGTGGACCAGGGCCATCGCCGCCGCGTGGATGTCGGACGTGATTATTTACGTCGGCGGTATCAGCCCGCGGCTGGAGGGCGAGGAAATGAAAGTGGACTACGACGGCTTCAGCGGCGGCGACCGCACGCAGATTGAACTGCCGGCGGTACAAAATGAATTGCTCAAGGCGTTGCAGGCGACCGGCAAGCCGGTCGTATTCGTCAATTGCAGCGGCAGCGCCATTGCCATGCCGTGGGAAGCCACCAACCTGCCAGCGATTTTACAGGCGTGGTATCCGGGCGAACAGGGCGGGCGCGCCGTGGCCGACATTCTATTCGGCGATGTAAACCCCTCCGGACGGCTGCCGGTCACTTTTTACCGCGCCACCGCCGACCTGCCGGCGTTTGACAATTATTCGATATCCAACCGCACCTACCGTTACTTCAACGGCCGGGCGGACTTCGCCTTCGGCCACGGTTTGAGCTACACCAAGTTTGATTACAACAGCCCGAAGCTCAACGGGACAAATTTCACGGCGAACGACACGATCAAACTCACGTTTTCGCTGCTGAACGCCGGCGCCTGGGACGGTGATGAAGTGGCGCAGGTTTATTTCCGGCAGGTGAACTCCGCCCGGCCCCAGGCCAAGCTCGCGCTGTGCGGCTTTGTGCGGATTCATTTGCAGGCCAGCCAGGGGGACAGATTCACCATGAACATTCCGACGGAACGATTCCGCTGTTGGGACGCGGCCAAAAAGCAGTACACCGTCGAGCCCGGCAATTACGAACTGCTGGTGGGCGCGGCGTCCGACGACATCCGCCTGCGCTTGCCGCTGAAAATCACCGCCACTAAATGACGGGCGCAACCGGGCAGCACCACCAACAAACGGGGTGAGCCGGCTTGGTGCCCCGTTCCGCCCTGCGAGACGGTAAAATCATGATGCGCCACGAGGACCGTCCCGCATTGCGGGACGGGACACCGAACGGTGGCAGAGCCAAATGCCCCCGCCATGACCCGACGTTGCAAAAATTCTCGCAACTGGAAACAAAACTGAGAGGATGCTTTGCATGAGCCGCACATTCAAAAAATTCACAACTACCGCCGCCGCGCTGGTCTTTCTGGGCGCAGGAGCGGCATTGAATGCCGGCGATCTCTTGCTGTGGTACCAGCAGCCGGTGGGAAGCACGGTCAATGGAGCGGTGCCGCCTTTCATCAACGAAGCGCTGCCCATCGGCAACGGGCGGATTGGCGGGCTGATTGCCGGTGGAACGGCTCGCGAACGGATCGTGCTCAACGAGGACAGCCTGTGGACGGGCGACGAAAATCCCGGCGGCAACGACAACCGGATGGGCGCCTACCAGTGCCTGGGCGATGTGTTCATCAATTTGCCGGGACACGAAAACCTCGCGAATTACCGGCGCGAACTCGACATCGGGAACGCGCTGGCGCACGTCAGCTACCAGTCGGGCGGCGTGAATTACCGGCGTGAATATTTTTGCAGCCATCCCGCCGGCGTCCTCGTCGTGCGGCTCACCACCGACCAGCCCGGCCGCTACACGGGCAGCATTGAATTGCAGGATGCTCATGGCGCGCAAACCGTCGCAGCCAAAAATCGCCTGGCTTTTGCGGGCGCGTTCAACAACGGCCTGAAATACGAGGCGCAATTGATCGCGCTCCCGGACGGCGGGACGCTGCAAACCAACGGCGCGACGCTCGAATTCAAAAATTGCAACGGCCTGACGCTCATCGTCGCGGCAGGCACGGATTACGCGATGGATTACGCCCGGCATTATCGCGGCGAGCCGCCGCACACGCGCGTTTCGAAACAGGTCGAAAAGGCCGCCGCGAAAAAATACGATGCCCTCAAGGCGGAACACGAAAAGGATTTCCATTCGTTGTTCGACCGCGTGGCCATTGACCTGGGCAAATCCTCCGCCGGACAGCTTGAGCTGCCCACTGACGTGCGCAAAGCCATGGCCGTCGGCACAACGGACCCCGGCCTCGAGGAGCTGCTGTTCCAACACGGCCGCTACCTGCTCATCTCCTGTTCGCAGCCCGGCGGTCTGCCCGCAAATCTGCAGGGTCTCTGGAACGACAGCAATAATCCGCCGTGGCATTCCGATTATCACGCGAACATCAACGTGGAGATGAATTACTGGCCCGCCGAGGTGGCCAACCTGTCCGTGTGCCACCTGCCGTTTTTCGACCTGGTCCTGAGCCAGCTCCCGGCGTGGCGCAAGGCCACCGACACCTCGCCCGACCTCGAGACCCCTTCCGGCGCGATGACCACGCGGGGCTGGGCCATCCGCACCTCGCACAATATTTTCGGCGGCATGGGCTGGAAATGGGACAAGACGGCCAACGCCTGGTACTGCCATGGCTTTTGGGAACACTACGCCTTCACCGGCGACAAAAAATATCTGAAAACGACGGCGTGGCCGGTGATGAAGGAAACCTGCGAATTTTGGATGGACCATTTGAAGGCGTTGCCCGATGGCCGGCTGGTCGTGCCCAAAGGCTGGTCGCCCGAACACGGCCCGGTACTGGACGGCGTGACTTACAACCAGGAAATCGTCTGGGACCTGTTCAACAACACCGTCGCCGCGGCGGACGCGCTGGGCGTGGACAAAGCGTTTCGCGATAAAATCGCCGCGATGCGGGACAAGCTGGTCACGCCGGGGATTGGCAGTTGGGGCCAGTTGCTCGAATGGATGACCGAATTGCATGATCCGAAATATCCGGAACTTGACACGCCCAACGACCATCACCGCCACACGTCGCATCTGTTTGCAGTGTATCCCGGCCGGCAAATCAGCATCGTCAAAACGCCCCAACTGGCGGCGGCGGCGAAGGTTTCCATCAACGCGCGCGGCATTGCGCCGGACAGCGACGTGCGCGAATGGTCGTTCGCCTGGCGCACCGCCCTGCACGCGCGCCTGCACGACGGCGAAGGCGCGCACCAAATGCTCCAGCAGTTGTTTTCCGCACGCAATACCTGTCCGAACCTCTTCGGTCTGCATCCGCCGATGCAGATGGACGGCAACTTCGGCATCACCGCCGGCATCTGCGAAATGCTGCTGCAAAGCGATCAACTCGAACTCCGAACTCCCAACTCCGAACTCCGAATTCTGGATTTGCTGCCTGCGTTGCCGAAGGCCTGGCCCGACGGCCGCGTGAAGGGGCTGCGCGCGCGCGGCGGCTTCGCGGTGGACCTGGCCTGGAAGGACGGCAAATTGGTTTCCGCCACCGTGCATTCGCTCCTCGGCAATCCCTGCCGCCTGCGCTACGGCGATGTGACCCGCGACGTGAAAATCAAGAAGGGCAAAACGTTTCAGTGGGATGGACAGTCGGAGCTGAAGTCCAATTGACCCGGGAGCTTGATTGCAAAGGCAGGGCGGGCAGTCTCCCGCCCGCCGTTCGTTTGAATAAATTTTCGGCGCGCACGGAGTGACGCGCCCTACCACATTAGCCAATTTGTTTCAGCGCCTCGCGTTCGCACGCGGCGTATTTCTTGATGAGCTGGTCGTAAACGCGGGCGGCCTTCGGGTCCGGACGGATTTCGCTGTTGGGAACCGGGGCGGTGAAACCGGCCACAACTTTTTCCCATTTCGGTTTTTCCCCGGCCTGAACGAGCCAGCCGTGCGCGGCCCGCAACGCGGCCCCCAGCGCGGCGCTCTTGGAGACTTCAATGCGCAGGACGGGGCAGTTCATCACGTCAGCCATCACCTGCAAAATGGGTGAATCTTGGGAAGCCCCGCCGGTGGCGTAGATGCACTCGGGCGCGACCTTCATCCATTGTGAATGCAGCCGCATCGTCATCATCTGCGCCTCGACGATGGCGCGGCAGTTCGCCGCGGCGTCCTTTTCATCGAGGTCGAAACGGTGGATACCTGGTTGGTTCACGCGCGGAACAATCTCCGCCTCAAACCACGGCAATAGGATGCCGCCGTTGTTGCCCGGCGGCGTGGCGGCCAGCGCCGCGCCAAATTTTTTCCAGTCCCTGATGCCATAGGCGTCGCGGATTTTTTCCCGGGCGAGCGAGCCGTTTTTGAAACAAATCAGCGTTATGTAATCGCCCGTCGGCGAACCGAACACGTGGCCTTCGCCGTGTTCGTCGGTCTGGCACTTCTTCATCGAACCGAAATACGTGTCGCTGGTGCCCAGGCTGATGGCGACCATGCCTTCGCGAATCAAACCGAGCCCGACCACGCTGCACGGATTGTCACCCGACCAGACCAGGGTCTGCGCTTCGGGATTCAGGCCGAATTTTTTCACGAAATACGGACTGACCGCGCCGACGATTTTCCAGGATTCGGCCAGCAGTGGCAGTTTCTTTTTCAAATCCGGCGCGGTGGCCTTGAGCGCGTCCGGGTGCCAGACCTTTTTGTGAATGTCCATCAGGTTCATGCCCGCGCCGTCGCCGTGATCAATTGGCGCGATCTTTCCCGCCAGCAACGACGCCATGAACGAACTGACGAGCGCGATGCTAGCGGTCTGGGTATAGGCTTCGGGCTCGGTTTTGTAAAACTTGCGGATTTGCGGGCCGGTGAACCGTTCGAATGTGTCCGAGCCGGTCAGTTGCGCGGTGGCCTTGATACCGCCGAGCTTTTTTCGGATTTCAGCGCATTCGACAGCAGTGGAGGAATCCATCCAGATGGGCGAGGTGGAACGCGAAAAAATGCCGTGCAGATTTTCGACCAGTGTCTTTTGCGGGTTCAACTTTGCCAGCGCACCGGCGGCGCGGTCATTGAGGTAAACCGAGCCGTGCTGCTGGCCGCTGCCGCTGATGGCCAGGATTTCGCCCAGCGCGACGCCGTCCTTTTTCATTTCGGCGAACAGCCGGTCGAGCGCCTCGGCCCACATCAGCGGCGAGCTGTGTTTCACCAGCGGATCGGGATTGGGCAGGACGCCGTTTTGGGTTCCGTATTGCGGCAGCGCCTTGTCAAAGTTCAGTGATTTTTCATAAACCACCTTGCGGCGGTCGTAGTCAATGATCACCGCGCTCACGCTTTGCGTGCTGGAATCGAGTCCGAGAAATAATTTGGCCATGGAAATTTAAATGTGTCGTTTGCGTCTTATTTGGTAACAATAAATTTGAACCATGCAATCGAAAACCGCGTTCCGGCTCCATTTTCATAGTATTGTCCTGCTCTGCGCCGTCGCGGCCCACGCCGCGCCGATCGACCGGCACGCGCTCGTGATGCGGCATAATGTCGTGCTGCATCAGTTCGACGCGGACAATCCACTGACCATCGGGAACGGTGAATTCGCCTTCACCGTTGACGCGACCGGCCTGCAAACCTTTCCCGAGGCGTTCGAACAAACGACGCCGCTGGGCACGCTGTCGGATTGGGGCTGGCACACGAATCCGAACACGAACGGCTGGAGTATTGACTCTTTTCAGTTCAAGGAATTCGCGGACCTGAACGGGCGCAAAGTTCCCTACGCCGACGTGCCCGGCAACAATCAAACGCCCGAAATCAAATGGCTGCGCGCCAATCCGCATCGGTTGCACCTCGGCCAAATCGGTTTCCGGCTCACCCACGCCGACGGTTCGCCGGCGCGGACGAACGATTTGATCGACGTTGAGCAGACGCTGGATTTGTGGGATGGCCTGCTCACCAGTCATTTCAAATTCGACGGCCAACCGGTTACGGTAAAAACCGTTTGCGATCCGAAACTCGATGCGATTGCAGTGCGCGTCGAGTCGCCGCTAGTGAAACAAGGCCGGTTGACGATTCAAATTCATTTTCCCTATGGCACGGGCGAAACGAAAACGGCGGATTGGAGCAAGCCGGACGCGCATGAAACCATTTTCTCGCAAGATAAAATCAATGTTGGACATTTTGAACGCAAGCTCGACAACGACACCTACGTCGTGGACGCCAAATGGTCGCAAGGTGCAACCATTACAAACACGGCCAAGCATCAATTTGAAATCCGGCCAGACAAAAAATTGGAATCGCTGGAGCTGGTCTGTGAGTTCGCCCCGAAATCAAACAGCCGGCTGACAAGTTTTGACCAATCCCGCCAGGATGCTGAAAAAAATTGGAACGCATTCTGGAGCACGGGCGGCGCAATTGATTTGTCCGGCAGCCAGGACCCGCGGTGGTTTGAACTCGAACGCCGCATTGTCCTGTCGCAATACCTCACGGCGATCCAGGACGCCGGGGAATATCCACCCCAAGAGACCGGGCTGACGTACAACACCTGGGAAGGCAAGTTTCATCTGGAAATGCATTGGTGGCACGAGGCGCACTTCGCGTTGTGGAACCGGTTACCGCTGCTGGAAAAGAGCCTCGGTTACTACCAGAAAATTTTGCCACGCGCGGAAGCCACGGCGCGAAAACAGGGCTACGCCGGCGCGCGCTGGCCGAAAATGACCGGTCCCGGCGGCGCGGAATCGCCGTCGCCCATCGGGCCTTTCCTCATCTGGCAGCAGCCGCATCCGATTTTCTATGCCGAGTTGTGCTACCGCGCGCATGGCGACCGCAAAACGCTGGAAAAATACAGCAACATTGTTTTTGCGACGGCGGATTTCATGGCCAGCTACGCGACGTGGGACGACGCAACCAAACGTTACGTGCTCGGCCCGACGTTGCAAAGCGCGCAGGAAATTTTTCCAAAGGACAAAACCTTCAATCCGACGTTTGAATTGACCTATTGGCACTGGGGCCTGGAAACGGCGCAACTTTGGCGCGAACGGCTCGGTTTTCCGCGCGATGAAAAGTGGGACGCGGTCTTGAAAGGCCTCGCCCAAGCGCCGGTGGCCGACGGCAAATATCTCTTTACCGAAACCGCGCCGGATTCCTACACGAATCCGCGTTGGAACAAAGACCATCCCGCCGTGCTCGGTGCGTTGAGCTTCGTGCCCGGACCGGGCGTGGACACGACCACGATGCGGAACACGTTTGATTGGGTCTGGAAAAATTGGAACTGGCCGGACACGTGGGGTTGGGATTATCCGATGATGGCGATGTGCGCCGCACGGCTCGGCGAACCGGAACGCGCCGTGGATGCACTGCTGCTCGACACGCCGAAAAATCATTGGGCGCTCAACGGCCAGGTTTATCAGCGGCCCGGTCTGACGATTTATCTGCCCGCCAACGGCGGCCTGCTTTATGCCGTGGCGATGATGGCCGCCGGCTGGGATTCGCCTTCGCCTAAAAGCTCCGGCGCAACAGGTTCGTCACCCAAACGGAATGCGCCCGGTTTTCCGGCCAACGGCCAATGGAACGTGAAGTGGGAGGGACTGCGGCCCGCGCCGTGATTAGTGCCATTTCTCAGAGAGAATAAGTGAATGGTAGGGCGGCGCTGCGGCGCCGCCGGATTGGCATGGCCGCACGGCAGCGCGGCCCTACCATCAGCAAAGGCTGTTCATAGAAATTTATTTCTCTGCGATCTTCACCGGCAGCGTCAACTGCGCCAGGCGCATTGTCGCATCGGTTTCCGACGCGATGATGGCCCCGCCGTTCAAATCCATCGAAGCCACTTCGTTCGCCGCGCCTTTGGGAAGATCGAAAGTGAGTGTGTCCGTGCCGCTGCCGGAGGCGTAATGGGCGAAAGTGCCGTCGCTCAATTTTAACTGTGGCTTGCCTTTCACCGTGGTGTTGCTCGGCGGCTTCACGACGAACTTCATCTGGTGCGTGCTGCTGAATTTGAAAAATCGCAGCGGCTACCAGTACTTTTCCTCCCATATCCGTCCTGAACACGCTCCCGCGCCGGTTGCGGCGGCGAATGTCCCGCCAGCCGATCTCAAGGTGCCGGTTTTGGCCAACTACCTTTTCTCCGCGCTGGCCGACACCTGCTGGTACTTCCAGTTCTTCTTCTACACGATGGGTGCAACGCAGATGGGCAAGTACGATTTCGCCTCATGGACGCTGCACATGGCCAGCATCATCATCTTCAGCACCATGTGGGGATGGATTCTCCATGAATGGAAAGGCTCCAGCAAAAAGGCTCATTTGCTGATTGGCGGCGGCATCGCCACGCTGGTTCTTTCCACCATCATCATCGGCTACGGCACCTATTTGAAAAACCAGGCCGGCCAATGAACGAAAGTGGCGGGCATCGGGTTGCCCGCCTGTGTCGTTGTCGATCGGGGGAATCCAACCTCACGCCGCAACCGCAAACGCGACCGTCTCATCGGTGGCAGGACGGTCGCGCTCCTCCATTCCTGCCCGCAATTTCTTGAGCGCCTCCTCCTGAATCTGCCGGATGCGTTCGCGGGTCACACCAAAATGCCCACCGACCTCCTCCAGGGTTTTCGGCCTGCCGTCATCCAGCCCAAAGCGCAGGGTGAGGATCGCGCTTTCGCGCCCGGTGAGGGTGGCCAGAACTTCCCGCACCAGGTTCGTATCGGTTTCCCGAATGAGCCGGTCAAAGGGCAATGCCGCATTCGGGTCGGCCACGACTTCCGAGACGCGGCTCGACTCGTCGTCACCCATCGGCGCGTCCAATGAAACCGGCGCCCGGGACGCCTGGCGATATTGCCGTACGCGCCGCGGATTGAGTCCCAAAGCGTCCGCCACCTCTTCATCAGTTGGATCCCGGTCGAGCACTTCACGGAGCTTCCGTTCCGCGCGACGGATATGGGCCATCTTGTCGACCACATGGACCGGCAGGCGGATGGTCTTCGACTGGTTCGCCAATGCCCGCATGATGCTCTGCTTGATCCACCACGAGGCGTAAGTGGAGAGCTTCGCTCCCTTCCTGGGGTCAAACCGTTCCACCCCCTTCATCAAGCCGATGTTGCCCTCATTGATGAGGTCGAGCAGCGGCAGGCCCAGCCCGTCATAGTCGCGGGCGATTTTCACCACCAACCGCAGGTTGGCCTTGATCATCTGTTCGCGCGCCGCTTTGTCACCCCGCTTGATTCGCCGGGCGAGCGCGATTTCCTCCTTGGGCGTCAGCAATTGCACCTGGCCGATCTCGCGGAGATAGAGTTGCAAGGCGTCGCCGCGTGCCGAATCCACCGGCCATGGCTGCACCAGCTCGCTTTCCGTGACCGCCGGTTTCGCCCGCCGGACCCCGGCGGTGGGTGACGCCGACAACGACAAAGCACGACTTCGCTTCGGCAGACGCGACGGGGCCAAATGGATGCGGGACGGTGTGAGGCTGGTCGCCCTCGACCGGTAAGTCCGCTGAAATATGGTTTTCATTTGTTTCCCTCAGTTCTTTTGGATGAGTGAGTGTGAGCCTCAGGCGGCCACGGCCAGCGCTTCCAGTTTGGAAATAATTGCCTTCTTACCCACGACCCCCGCGGTTTGATGACGCACTTCGCCGCCGGCGAAATAGAGCAACGTCGGAATCGCCTGGATGCCGAAGCGCTCCGCCAGCATGGGATGGTTGTCCACGTTGACCTTGGCGACTTTCACGCGACCGGATTGTTCCGTGGCGATTTCGTCGAGCACGGGCGCGAGCATTTTGCACGGCCCGCACCACCCGGCCCAAAAGTCCACGCGGACGGGTTGCGCTGATTTCAGGACTTCGGTTTCAAAATTCGTTTCGTTGATTTCAATGGGCGCTTTCATATTTCAGTTCCTGGTTGTTTCAGTTGTCGGAATGCGCCGACACCCCCGTCAGGCCGCCAGCACCAAAACCGGGTTTGCACGCCGCACGGATTGCTGCTGCCGGTCCCAAGCGATGACCGCCTGGACTTTCTCCGTCGCGAGCGCCGGGAAAACGAGGTGGGGATACCTCGTTTGCCAGGCCGCCGCCTCGGCTTCATTCAACGCCAGCCGGAGCAGGCGTTCCTGCGATTGGAGCGCGTGCTGGGATTCGGCGAAGATCGCCGCCTTGGCCCGCGCGACCCGCGCGAGAATCTTCCGGCACGAGGCCCGGCAGCCGTCCTTGAACCCGGTTCCGGCTTCCGCGTTTCCGCGGTTCCGGTTCGCATCATTCAGTTTCATATTCCGCACCTTTCACTTTTATGTAACATTTATAGTTACATATTAATCCAAAAAAAGAGAACGTCAATCAACTTTTTCCCGACCGCAGTTGCCCGAGGCTTTCACCGCGCCGATCACAGTGGCCAGGGTGGTCTTCTCCAGGTCCCGTTCCAGGGCGGCTTCTGCCGACGCAAAAACCTTGTCCAATGTCGCCCGGATGCAATGGCCCACCGGGCACGCCGCGTTGGGTTTTCGCGAAGGCGTGGCAAAAGGTTCAACATCCTCGACTGCCCGATAAACTTGGGCCAGATTGATATGCCCGGGCGAACGGCTCAAACGGGAACCCGACCCGGCCCCTTTACCGGTCTCCACCAGTTTGGCCCGTTGCAAGGCCAGCAGGAGCCGCCGGACAATGACCGGGTTGGTGTTGACGCTGGCCGCCAGCAAGGCCGACGTGACCCGGTCGCCCTCCTTGTAAGCGAGGACGGCCAGCACGTGAACCGCCATGGCAAAGCGACAACTGGTTCTCATAACCTGCAAATTAAGTAACTTCAGTGATTACATTTGTCAACTGGAAATTGAAAGGGAAAGGGATTCGCGTCACGCATCCTGGAGTTGATGCTGAAAATCCGGTTCTTCCCGCCCCAGTCAGGCCGGGGAGTTGAATTCAGTTCCCGGTTTTCCGGTGCATGGCCTGTTTGAAAAACTCGCCGGACCCGGTGAGATCATAATCCCATGAGGCCAACAGGCTCGGTCCCCACTCGGGATCAAAACACCAGACCATCCAACTGATCCCCTTCCCTTCCAGATAATTGATGATGAGATTTCCGTAATCGTCATCCTTCAGTGCGGTTCCCTTGGGCACGGTAAAACCAAACTCGGTCGCGATGACCGGGTAACGGCCGGCGGCGAATCCAAAATCCTCCTCCCACTTCGGTTCCCAGGGCTTCGACCGCTTGTTCGCATAGGGATGCGTCACATATCCGATGCCTTCCGCTTCGAGGGGCTCGAGGTTGAGCGGCGTCAGGTCGTACGCCCAATCGAGACCGGCCACGAGGGGAATCTTTTCGGTGTCAAACGCCCGAATCAGCCGGATCATGTCCTCGTTCAACTTTTTCCATTCACTCCACGACATGCTGCCCAACTGGCCCCGGTAGAGGGTCGGTTCATTGAACAGTTCATAAAAGGCAATGGTGTGGGTCCCCTTGAAATGTTGCGCCATCGTCCGCCAGAATTCGAACGTCTCCGGTTGCGTGGTGTCGTACATGGGGTCCTGGAACAGCTCCATCTGCAAGTTGCCGATGCTGTGCCAGTCGATGATGATGTGCAGGTTCAGTTCCGTGCACCAATCCACCGCCTGGTCGAGCAGTTTGAGATACTCGCGCGGCGTGCGCTCGCGCCAGGCCGCCGGATGAACCGGGATGCGGACGAGGGTGGCGCCCATTTCCTTCACCTTCTCAAAATGGTTTTTGTTCCAGTGTCCCTGATGTTCGAGCTTGTCGGGATCGGAAATTGACAGGCCCCGGAACAGGACGGCTTTGCCGTCCGGATCGACAAATTTGTTCCCTTGCACCCGGATCAGGGGAAGTTGGTTTGTCTGGGAACTGGTGAAAGGCGGGCCAAAGGGCCGGTCCTGCCACCAGCGATGGTAGTCATTGGTCCGGGCGGTTGGCTGGGCGTTGGCGTGTTGGAGACAGAGCAAGGCTGTGCCGAGAATGGTATAGACGGTTTTTTTCATTTTTTGCCACCCAGTCAATACCGCCATCGCCGTCCGCTTGGCAAGCACGGGATGAATTGACCCCTTTCTCCCCTGCCCGGTTTAATTTTGCCGGAACGTCCCAGCCAGCCGGGACCGCCGCGCAAGGATTGATGTCGCTCAAGGCTTGTCACGCCGGCTTTTTTCTCTGAAATTCGATGCGGCTTTCAGCCGCCGTCCCGTGTTCTTCGGGATTCAGCGTTCGGTGTCCCGCCTTCAGGCGGCCCATTCGACGTTGGATGTTGCAGCGGTCACTGCCTGCGACACTTTGATGCCTCGATGCCGGTTTTGAACGATTTCAACAACTACGGCCTTTCCGCGAGGAAAGGCCGTAGTCACCGGAACACAAATATAATCTTAGTCTTGGATCATCAAGGATTAGACAAGCGGAAGAACACCGCCGGATTGGCCGGGTTTATAGCGATAGTAAACGGACTGTTCGTGCCGCTGCCCGTGCTGCTCCAGTTGGTGCCAATGCCCGCACTGTTTGTTTGAGCCTGAACTCTATAACCCGGGAAAGTGGTGCTGTCCCAAGACAAGGTCAGCAGCCCGCCGCTTTGGGACAAAGTAATGATTGGGGAACCAGCGCCACCGTTGGCAACGGCAATTGATCCACTCGTAAGCAGATTATCAACCCAGATATGACCACCGGAAAGGAGCGGAAGACTGATGGAAGCAAATCCCCCGCCATAATGATTATTACTGGCTTTGAATAATTGAAAGCTATTGCCCACCGCCGGCTCAGCACCAGAGTTGATGACATTCAATGTTCCGTTTGTGGTATACCACAACCAATTCGTCCCGGCATTGAGAACAATCTGGTTGGTTCTGGCAATGTCGAACACAACGGTCCCATTGATTGTCGGCGCGTTGGTGGAGAGGGTTATCGTGGCGCCTATGGCATAGGTTCCGTTGATCACCATGGTTGGTATTGTAATAGCATTGCTGCCGGCGATGATACCCGTGCCGTTAAAGGAAATACTGCCATACCCCCAGCCGAAAATGGATCCATTATTCGTAAGACTCCCGCCGACATACCATGTAATCACGTCAGACACATACCAACCATTGGTGTAGGGGCCGCCAGGATAAGAGGCTATACTGGTGCTGGGGCCGGCGACGATTACGTTGCCGCCAATGTAGTTGGAGCCGAGCGCGCCGTTCAAATCCTCCAGCAAGCCATAAACATAAACATTACTCACCACCGTTAAAACGTCCCCAGAGCAATCCCAGGCGCAGCCTGAGCCAATGATCAGATTGCCGCCGATGGTAATAGGCGCGCCTCCGTTTCCTTGTTGCACTTTGACAGTTCCTATCAAAGTCATGTCGCCGGCAATGGTCATAGGAGTTGGGCCGTAGATGGAAAAGTTGTTAAAGTCTTGCCACGGGGAGCCATACGGCGGTATTGGTTGAACATAATTGGTTTGGACAAGCACGAGATTGTAATAATTGCATTGCTTGGCCCCGAAAGGGTTGGCTGAATAAATGACGGTGTTGCCGGGGGCCGTGGTAACTAAAGTTGTATGCGTATCAATCGCTGCATCTTCGGTCAAGTTTAGAGAGGAATTCGCCGCCATGGTTACCGTTCCAAGGTCGTAAATAAATTGAACCGTCACATTTGTATCCACAGTAACGTTGATGCCAAACGGGACATCTACATCGTCGGTTGCTCCCGGCACGGTTCCGCTGTTCCAAATAGTAATGTCGGACCAGTTACCGCTGTTGGTAGCAGTGATATCTGTCGCGTGGCTGGTCGAAGCGAAAAGCGAGATGGCCAAGACAGTTAATAGAGCAAAGAATTGTTTTGTTTTCATTGGTTGAGTTGGTTGGGTTTGTCTGGTTGAAATTATTTATTCGAGCAACAGGGCTTGGAGATAGCAGAACGACACATGGTTGGAAGCAAATGATCGAATCAAATAATCGAAATGGCATTGCATTGTTTGGTGACAGGCATTGACGCAAAATCAAGTGGCCAATCCCTGATAAATTTGTTTTAAGCGCGATGCGATATTTTTGTCACTTTAACCGGCAACTAGCAAGCAACGCAACTGGCCTTGCCGCTCCATTTCAAGTCCCGGTTGATTTACGGATGTGAACATGCATGAATTTACTCTGATTTACCGGTCCAGACTAGTCGCATGAAACGGTGACAGGGCAAAAACAGGTGTTTCCCTGCCGGCAGGCATCCTGACGTGGACGCTTGGTTCCGGCGTCAGTTGCTCGTTGAGCTGGCCGACTTCCAGCAGGACTTATACCATTTCCCGATAATAATCGGCACATATTCCAGACGGTAGGGCCGCGTTGCTGCGCGGCTGTCATACCCGGCGGCGCAGTTCCGATAGATCGCGAGCAGGCAGCGCCGCACTACCCATTGTACCGATTGTCTCTGGGAATTGGTATTAAAAAAGCGGATGATTGCATTTTGCCTATCGCGTACGAAGGCTTCAGATCTCCTGCGGAAGAATATAATAAACAAAAAAGCCGCCCCGAAAGGCGGCTTGAAAAACCAATTGGAAACTTTTCCGTTGTTTATTTACGACGACGGAAGATCAAGAGGCCAGCGGCACCCAAGCCAACCAACGCCAGCGTAGCCGGTTCAGGCACAAGGACGATACTGTTAAACGTAATATCATAATTCCCCGAAACATTAGCTGGATCTATTTGAAAGTTCAGACCGTTTATTATAGCGCCAGCTCCAACATTGGCTAAATTTGGACTTTGAAGAGGGAAAGTATAACTGTTTAAACCTGGGGTCGGAACGACATACCCAGTTCCATAGTAATCTACACCGCTCTGGCTATCATCAAGTGCAAACAAAACATTCACACCACCAACAGCGGTACCGGAGTTCCAAGTAAAGTCAAACGTGACCTGTGTATCGAGGGGGTTGAGTGTTGTCTGTTGGCCCAAAGGAATGGAGTAATACAGTTGGCTAAACGAGCCGGTGCCGCCGGGGGCATTAAACTCCAAGCCGGTTGGGGTAGACGTAATCGTCGCAACTGGAGTATTCCAGTAGCCGGAATATGATGGGCTACCAAGGCCACTAGCAGGTATATTTGATAAATAGGGGGTGCCGGTGACGGGTTGCGCCTGCGCCGAGTTGACCATGACCAGACCACTTGCCACTGCAAGCACGGCCGCAAACCATTTTTGATGTTGTTTCATAATTTTATCTTTTCTTTTGTTGACTTGAGTTTAGGGTTTAAGGTTCCCATTGATGAAAATTAAGTTCTGACGAACATTTTTACTCCAGCGCCCGAGACCCTTCCGCGAGCACGATAATATTCAATGAATTTAAGAACTTGTTTTTCATTGGTTGTTTCAATGTGTTTCAAAATGACTTTAGCGCTGATGAATCTTTCACGGTAGTCGCATGAAGTGGTGACATGGTAAATTGGACGTAATTCACGTGATTTCATGTGATTTCATGTGATTTCACGTGATTTCGGCGCGGCGGATGGGCGCATCGCCTCCGACATCGCATTCTTTTCTTGGAAGCCGGGAACATTGATTGGGAGGCGTGGGAGGGGGGATTTCGTTCGCGCAAAAGAAGACCGGCTCGATTGCCATCATGCGATTCGACAAAGGAACTGCCGCCGTGCTGCGCCCACTGCCTGATTTCGGACTGTTTCCGCCCCCAATTACTCCATGCTTAGACGAAAGCGAATTGCTTTGTTTTCGCAAGGATTGCAGGCCATTTTGGCCTGTCACCGTTTCATGCGACTATTGAGGTTTGGAACAAAGATGTTAAGTTGAAAGAGTCACCAGTTGCTGTGTGTGCAGGTTTCGGATTTAGGCGCCGAAGAGCCATCAACTGGAAATGACATTGCAAAGAGAAACATTATGAATATTCTTAAAATGACGGCCAGAGTGGAACAGCTTGAAAGAGAAGGGTTGCCCAGCCAATCCTTGAAGTTTCCTCAAAGCGGCGTCAAAGCCAGATCTTTGAAATCGGCTTTTACTTTGATCGAATTGCTGGTCGTCATTGCGATCATTGCCATTCTGGCGGCCCTGCTGCTTCCGGCTTTGAGCAAAGCAAAGGACCGCGCGCTGGCGATAGCCTGCGTGGCCAACACCAAGCAGATGAGCCTCGGTTTTACCATTTATGCGGGTGATAACGGAGATTTTTTCCCGTCACCGTCAACTTGGTGGACAGGTGGGACTTACAAGAATTCATTAGGATTGAAGTGTGGCGGAGAATGGTTTGCAGGTTATAATAAAAGTACTTGGGCTCCAAATACACCGGCTCCCATGCTGGCGCCTTATTTACAAAACAACCTGATCTGGGTATGCCCCAAGCGGAGACGAGGTCTGACTTACACTACTGTGCCCGGAGATTTTGACCCGAGCATAACAGGTTATCTTTCCTATGCGTTTAATGACTGTGGCGTTTTTGGTGCCGTCGGTCCCAGTGGTGATATGAAGGCTGATGCCCAACCTTTCAAAGCTTCCCGGGTTTCAAGACCATCGGACTTGGTAGCCGTCACTGACAGCAGCGGTTCAGTTGACTCCCTTGGCGGAGCCGGTGGTTCCGCCTGGTTGGATTCCCTTTGGGCGGGGTTCTCTGGTGATCCTACAACTCCCGTAACAGACCCGTATAATGGCCGTCTTCAGACTGCGAATGCCAAACACAACAAACGTGTAAATATTGCTTTCGTGGACGGTCATTCTGCACCTTCGTTGCCAAGCTCTCTCTCTTGGGGACAGTTTTATGGAATTTATACCCCCGGGGCCATGCTCCCAGTATCTCCTTCAACCCCCCTGTATGGTAAAGGCGTGCAAGCGGACGCTTCCATCAGCAGTCCGGATCGTGATAGCCTGGAATGGAATTCCACGCCGGAATAACGCCTTGGCGTTGGCGGCAAATATACCACGCCAAATTATTTAAAAGAGCTGGCCTTGTGTTTATGTCTGCCCGTCAATGCGGCGACTGTCGAATTGGGAACTTATATAACCCATATTCTCCGCCCGGCACCAGGTTTTGAATTGAGGGACGGCCCGCCAAGACCGGGCTTTGTGTTGGCGGAACAGAAAAATCTTCCAAGGATGAAACTTGGACTCAACCGTGAGGCGAACAGCGCGAAGTGCGCAACAATTACAACGAACCAGCCAGGGGAAATAATGTACATGAATAAAAAACCAATGGTGCAGATTTTGTTGTTGAGGACCTCTCAGAAATAAACGTGGATGACATAAATAAGTTGATTAGTTCAAAGCCGGCAGGAAAACTGGTGCAAGTGTGAACCCATAAATACACTTAAAATGAGAACAAAACCACAATTAAGTTTTTGGCAGTTATGGAACATGAGTTTTGGATACATGGGCATTCAGTTTGGTTTTGCCTTGCAGAACGCAAACGTCAGCCGGATATTCGAAACACTCGGGGCCAAGGTTGATAATATTCCCATTTTATGGATTGCCGCACCCGTATCCGGATTACTTATTCAGCCGATCATCGGCCACATGAGCGATAAAACTTGGAACAGGTTGGGTCGTCGAAAACCTTATTTCCTGCTTGGTGCAATACTGGCATCCCTGTCTTTATTGGTAATGCCCAATTCTCCTTACCTGTGGTTTGCAGCAGGTATGTTATGGATAATGGACGCATCCATAAATATCAGCATGCAACCTTTCCGGGCGTTCATCGGAGATATGTTGCCCGATGAACAAAGAACAAAGGGGTTCGCCGTTCAAACATTTTTCATAGGTGCCAGCTCAATTATTGCCTCGATATTGCCCTATCTATTTACAAAATGGCTTCATATAGCCAACACCGCACCCGAAGGCCAAATACCTCCTTCCGTAAAGTGGTCCTTCTATATTGGCGGTATCGTATTCTTACTTACCGTTTTATGGACCATATTTTCAGTGAAGGAATACACGCCGGAGGAACAGGCGGAATTTAACGCGCACGAAACAGATGCTGCGGCAAAAGAGGGTTCTGAGATCAAGCTGAACACCGCAACATATTATACTGAAGGCGCGGTTTTATTGGTATTTGGTTTGATATTCACCTATCTCATAAAGGAACTCGGCTGGTATCAGGGACTCTATATCTTGTCGTTCGGCATATCCATTTACGGTGTTTTGCAACTGGCTGCCGCCAAACGTTATTCGATGGGCAAAATCGGCGGGATGGTTGAAATTATTTATGACTTGAAGAACATGCCCACAACCATGAAGCAGCTTGCCCTGGTGACGGTATTTACATGGTTTGCCCTTTTCGCCATGTTCATATATTCCACATCGGCCATTGCCAGCTTTCATTTTGGCAGCACCGATACAAAATCCGATTTATACAATGAGGGTGCCAATTGGGTGGGGGTATTAATGGCGGTATACAATGGCGTGGCGGCACTCGTGGCATTCCTGCTTCCGGTCGTGGCCAGAAAGACAAGCCGGGTTGCCACGCATGTCGTTTGTTTGATCATCGGCGGACTGGGTTTGATATCGATGTGCCTTTTTAAGGAACCAAAGTTGTTGCTCATATCCATGACGGCCATCGGTATAGCCTGGGCCAGTCTGCTTACCCTGCCGTATGCAATTCTCAGCAGTGCGGTGCCTCATAAAAAGATGGGCGTGTACATGGGCATGTTTAATTTGTTTGTGGTAATACCGCAAATTCTGGCCTCTGCCATTCTGGGTTTACTGGTGCGCACCGTATTTCATGGACAGGCCATTTACGCTATCGTATTGGGCGGTGTGGCAATGATAGTTTCCGGCATACTGATGATTTTTGTGAAAGATAATGTAAAAGACGCATAATTGGATATGAGTAATCTTTGGAAAGTCAGCACTGATAAATTTACCAATGAAAAAGAAAGTATCATGCGCAACGGTAACGTGTACCAGATTGCGAATGGATACATGGGTTATCGGGGAACTCTTGATGAGTTTGGCCCCGAAGAGTCAGTGGGAATCACGTTGGCCGGCATTTTCGACCGTGTTGGCGATGCCTGGCGGGAACCTGTTAATGCCCCCAACGGTGGTTTTATTAAAGTCACTTTGGATGGCATTGAAATTTCAGCCCGTTCAACAACAGTTAAAAATCACCAACAAAGTTTAAACCTTGAAAATGCCGTTTTCGAGCGTGAAACGGACTGTGTTTCACAGGGAAAGACTCTTAAGATCAAGTCCACAAGGTTCTTAAGCGCTGATAAACCCAATTTGGGCATAATAAAGTACAGCCTTACCAGTGATAAGGCTGCCAAGGTTAAAATCAGCACCGGCATTGATTATAATATTTGGGACTTAAATGGTCCGCATTTAATAAACGTAAGACCGAAAAAAAACAACGAAATACTGCTTGTTCATGCCATTACCAACGAAACATTCAAGAAAGTAGCGGTTGCCGAAATCGTTGATCTCAAGTTTGGAAAAGAAGCTCATGAGATAAAGGACAATAAAAACCTCAGGGTGATCGACCTTGATACTGAGGCGGGAAAAACATATACATTTTACAAGTATTTCGCAGTTTATACAGATAATGATCCCATCAAGGTTTCAGTAAATGAAACTGCAATAAGCAGTGTCAAGGAAGCAAAAGATCTGGGTTATGAAAAATGCCTGGATAAGCATAATGCCCAATGGACAAAAAAATGGGAATATTGCGATGTAAAAATTGATGGCGACGATGAAGCCCAACAGGCTTTAAGGTACAGTATATTTCAGCTATTAATTGCAGCCCCGGTTAACGGCAGTCGAAACTCCATTCCTGCCCGGGCACTATCAGGGCAAGTATATAAGGGGGCAATCTTCTGGGATACGGAAATGTTCATGTTCCCCTTCTTTTTGTACACTTACCCCGAGAAGGCCGTTGAATTGATGCGCTATCGAATCAAAACTTTGGATGGAGCGCGTAGAAAGGCAAAAACCGAAGGAGTTGGTTTTAGGGGTGCATTCTATGCCTGGGAAAGCCAGGAAACCGGCGACGATGCATGTACATATTTTAATATTGGAGATCCGTTTACAAAAAGAGATTTACGCACTCACTTCAGGGACAAGCAGGTACATATAAGCGGTGATGTCGCCATAGCCATGTGGGAGTACTTCAAGCTGACCGGTGACGACTCATTGTTATTGGAAGGTGGAGCGGAAGTCATTTTGGAATGTGCCCGTTTTTACTATTCCTACGCTTACTTCAAGAAAGACAAGAATCAGTATGAAATTCTTGATGTAATCGGCCCGGACGAATATCACGAACGTGTAAATAACAACGCGTTCACAAGCATGGTTGCGAAAGCCACGTTTGAAATAGCAAATGCCACGGTAAAGTATTTGAGGCAAAAGCATCCGGGCAAATTAAATGCGTTGGTAAAAAAGATTAAAATTGCCGGAGAATTGCCATGGTTCGTTGAAGCAGCAGACTTGCTTTATGTTCCTCAACCGGATGAAAAAACGGGTGTTATTGAGCAATTCGATGCTTACTATAAGCTGAAAGATACTACGGTTGAAGAATTAAAAGCCAGGATGATCCATCCCAATGAATACCTTGGCGCAGGCCAGGGATTGGCTGTTCCAACAAAAGTAATAAAGCAAGCCGATGTGGTGATGATGTTGAACTTGTTTAAGGATCGCTATTCGAAGGAAATCAAGAAAGCAAATTGGGAATATTACGAACCTCGTACCGAACATGGTTCAAGTCTTAGTGCTTGTGCCTATGCAATGGTTGCTGCTGATATCGGCAAACTGGATTGGGCATACAACTATTTTTTAAAAACAGCAAAAATTGATATTGAGGCCAAATATAAAGTATATGTGGGAACTGTTTTTATGGGAGGCTCGCACCCTGCGGCAAACGGTGGAGCCTGGATGACAGCCGTGTTTGGTTTTGGAGGCGTTAAAGCAGGTGAGGAGCATGTTTCCATTAATCCGCGACTTTATAAAAAGTGGAAAAATCTGCAGTTTAACATGGTTTATAAAGGAGACAGGTTTAATATAAAAATTACCAGGGATGATGTGGCAATAATTGCTGATATATCCAATAAACAGAAACATACATTTATTGTGTCGGGGAAATCAATTGATTGTGCCCCGGGAAAACTCTCATTCATAAAATATCAGTAAAAAGCAAAATGACAGTTTCACGCCAGCAAATATTTGGGCGCGGCGGTTTTTCAAGGACTGGTTTGGCTGGGTGAGCCGGAGCCGGCTCAAGCCGGTGGTCGAAGCGGCGCAGAGGTTCAAGCGCCATTTGGACAACCTGCTGACCTATCTGAAACATCACATCACCAACGCCAAACACGCAGTGCGCGTGAGAGGGAGGCAACGACAACTTTGAGCCGCGCTAATGGCTTGAACGACGGCACCCGCCGACATATTGTATTTTCAGCGGAAAATCGTTGTGTCGCCACTTCATGTGACTATCGCGGGGGGCCTGGCTGGCGTACCTTAAAAATACACTGTGAAAGCAAAGTGACCCGACTGATGTATGTTGTAGTAAATCGTTGTCAGTTGGGAGTATAGATATAAAACACACACAAAGCGGTTTGCAAACGCGATCGCGATGGTCGGCGGCCTGGCACTGGTCAGTTCGGCGTCAGCCCCTACAACCATAGCGGGATTTATTCAGTAGTAGAAATTACAATGAATTCTTTAATGTTCCGATTCGCAATTTTTCTCTCTCTTGTAATTTGTTCGGGTTCCGCCCGCGCCGGTATTGGTGCGGACATGCCGTGGACGACCTATGAGGCCGAGGATATGAAAACCACCGGCACGGTTCTGGGACCCAAGTACGCCCCCTTCCTGGTCGAAACGGAATCCTCCGGCCAGAAATGCGTGAAGCTTATTGCCGCGGGGGAATACGTCGAGTTCACCGCGCAATCACCCGCCAACGCCATGGTGGTGCGTTACAGCCTGCCGGACGCCACGAATGGTGGTGGTATCAACTCGACCCTCAGCCTCTACCAGAATGGAAAGTTCGTTAAAAAGTTTCCCATCACATCCAGCTACTCGTGGCTATACGGCAAATATCCGTTCACTAACGACCCGAAAGCGGGCAAGCCGAGGAATTTTTACAATGAATTTCGCCTGAAGGATCTGGCGATTGCCAAGGGCGACGTGATCCGTCTGCAAAAGACTGACAATGATGCCCCGTATTGCATCGTTGATCTTGTCGATTTGGAGAATGTCGCGCCGCCACTGGCCGCCCCCGCCAATTCGCTTTCCGTGACTAACTTCGGTGCCGGCGGCACGGGCGAGACCGACGATACCGAGGCGTTGAGGAATTGCATCGCGAAGGCCAAGAAGCAGGGCAAAATCGTCTGGGTGCCGGCCGGGGATTACAAGGTGACCGGAGATATCATTCTGCCTTCCGATGTGACGATCCAGGGAGCGGGCATGTGGCACACGACGTTTGTCGGCGACGACGAGCTTTATAGCCAGTCGAACCGGCGGGTGAGGTTCAAAGTCACTGGCAACAACATCCATCTCGCCGATTTTGCGATCATTGGAAAATTGAACTACCGCAACGATAACGAACCAAATGACGGGATCGTTGGAGCCCATGGCGAAAATTCCACCATATCGCGCATCTGGGTGGAGCACACCAAGGTCGGCATGTGGTTCTACGTTTGCAGCAACCTGGTCGTGGACGGCTGCCGGCTTCGCGATACGCTGGCCGACGGCATCAACTTCTGCGTAGATACGCGCAATTCGGTGGTCCAGAATTGCACGACCCGTAACACTGGCGACGATTGTTTTGCCATGTGGCCGGCGGCGTCCGATCAAAGTTTCGTTCAACAGGCACCTGCGCCCGGGTCCAACGTTTTTCGCCACTGCACGGGCCAGTTGCCGTTCCTCGCGAACGGCGGGGCGATCTACGGCGGTGCGAACAACCGTATCGAGGACTGCCTGTTCACGGACATCTCCCCCGGCTGCGGCATCCTGCTCAGCACGACTTTTCCGACCGCGGACGAGAGCCGGAAAATTGACAACAATTTCAGCGGAACAACGGTTGTCCGGAACTGCGATCTGATCCGCAGCGGCGGATGCGACCACGATTGGAGCTGGCGGGCCGCCTTCCAGCTTTGCCTGGATCGCCGCAGCATTTCGGGCGTGGAAATCAGCAACGTGAACATCAAGGACAGCATGTCCGACGGCTTCAGCATCGTGGCTCCCGGCAGCAAAAAGGGACAGGGCACGCTTTCCAACGTCCGCCTCGAAAACGTGAACATCCCCAACTACGGACTCGGAGCAGACTCGCGGCACGGTTTGTGGGTCCGCGACGATGCCT
>Ga0209540_10000776_pt1 | contig 26720 bp, 21 predicted proteins | sample BarGraIncu01121A_FD_184501 | JGI IMG/M metagenome (GOLD analysis project Ga0209540, IMG submission 184501) | Arctic peat soil microbial communities from Barrow, Alaska - Barrow Graham LP Incubations 011-21A (SPAdes) (version 2) | ecosystem: Environmental > Terrestrial > Soil > Wetlands > Peat... | reverse complement strand
ATTGGGTTTAAGATAGACACCCACTCGTTTCTCCGCTTCGTTTATCTTAATTGCAGAAACTTTGGCAGGACTTAAAGCTCTCTGGATAAGAAGCTGCATATTTGAAGTCCAGCTAATTATATCTATGTTCTCATTCTTGAGTTCTCTTACTATTCCATGAATTCTGGACCCCTTTACACCCACGCAAGCACCAACAGGGTCTATCCTATCATCATAAGACTCAACAGCCACTTTCGCTCTCTCACCCGGTATGCGGACAATTTTCTTTATTGTAATAAGTCCATCAAAAATCTCCGGAACCTCCTGCTCAAATAGTCTTTCCAAAAAGACAGCCGCTGTTCTGGAAAGTATAATAACCGGATTGTTGTTTTTCATATCCACTCTGGATACAACGGCCCGTACAGAGTCGCCCTTTCTAAAGAAATCGGATGGAATCTGTTCTGTTTTAGGGAGTAACAATTCGTTCCCATCTTCGTCCATAACCAGAACCTCTTTCTTCCAAACCTGATAAACCTCACCCACAATAATTTCACCAATTCTGTCTTTGTAATTGTTATAAAGATTTGCTTTCTCTATATCCATAATTCTTCCTGAAAGATTCTGGCGCAGGTTTAAAATTCCCCTTCTTCCAAAGCTGGCAAGTTTTACCTCCTCTGTAAATTGCTCCCCAATCTCATACGAGTTATCTATTTTAGACACCTCCTCGAGCGAGATTTGGGTGCTAGGGTCTTCCACAACCTCTACAACTTCGCGGTTCCTCCATATTTCAAAGTCTCCTTTGTCTATGTTTATAATAATGTCGAAGTTGTCTGCCGTTCCGTACATTTTAACGAGTTGGTTGCGGAATATATCCTCCAAAACGCTCATCATAGTAGGGCGGTCAATGTTTTTTAGTTCCTTAAATTCAGCAAATGTGCTAATTAAATTTAACCCTTCCATATAGGTAAATTGCTTTAAATATTATCTAAAATTAATAAATGGCTTTGTTGATTTTATTTCACTCAAGCTATAACAGATTCGTATCTCTACTCTCTCCCGTTTTTTCTTTCCCTCCACCTTTTCCAACTTGGCATAGCTCAGTCCTATTTTATCTTCCTGGGCATCAGATAATGTTCCAATCTGCTTTGTCCCGTTCTTTAATACTATCTCTACCTCTTTTCCCAAAAATTTGAGATATTGCTTGAAGACCTTAAAGGGTTGATCCAATCCTGCAGATGAAACTGTTAATGAGAAATCCTCTACCTCCCTGTTTAATCCTTCTTCTATTATTTTGCTGATAGCTATGCAATTATTGATATCAACAGTCTCTGTTGATTCAATTGTTATTTCAATATCGTTTTCTGAACTGATTGTGATATCAACCAAAAAAAGAGAATTGCTTTGCAGGTAATTATCAATAAGATTTTCTATCGTCCCGCTCTGTATCATTGTAGTTATTTATAAAATAAGGGGACTCCCGTCCCCTTAAATCTTTTGCCCTAAACCGCTGCAAATATAGTTATTTTATTATTTATATCAAAATATTTTAATATTTTATAACTTTACATCATGATTACTACTTATAAAATAATCAACGATCCGGTTCATGGATTTGTAAATATCCCTTCTGGGTTAATTCTTGAGATTGTTGAACACCCATATTTTCAGAGACTCAGAGATATAAAGCAGTTAGGTCTTACAAATTTGGTCTATCCCGGGGCTACTCACTCAAGATTGTTACATGCTTTGGGAGCTATGCACTTGATGAAGGATGCCATTATGAACCTGCAGTCCAAAGGAGTAGATATTTCCAAAACAGAAGAGGATGCCTCTATGGCAGCTATCCTGCTCCATGATGTAGGACACGGACCGTTCAGCCATGCACTTGAAAACAATATAATCCAAGGGATCTCTCATGAAGAGATATCTTTGGCACTAATGAGAGCCATCAATGTTGAGAAAGGTGGCAGGTTGAATACTGCAATAGAAATTTTTGAAGACAAATACTCAAAACATTTTCTACATCAACTAGTTTCCAGTCAATTAGATGTAGACAGATTGGATTACCTTAAGAGGGACAGTTTCTTCTCAGGAGTTGCAGAAGGGATGATCGGGTTGGAGAGAATAATAAAAATGCTGCACGTTCACAATAACTCCTTAGTAGTTGAACAAAAAGGGATCTATTCAATTGAAAAATTTTTAATTTCGAGAAGGTTAATGTATTGGCAGGTTTATCTTCACAAAACTGTTATTGCTGCGGAACAACTTCTGATTCAGATACTAAGACGGGCAAGATTATTATCTAAAGGCTCTACCGTTTTGCCGGGTTCCCCAGCTATAAGCTTCTTTTTAAGAAACAGTTTTTCTCCCGAGGAGCTTAACAGAAAGGATGTATTGGATAAGTTTACCCTTTTGGATGATACCGATATAATGTCTGCAATAAAGCAATGGCAGTTCTCGGAGGATAAAATACTTTCTGTTTTGTGCAAAATGCTTACTGCAAGAAAGCTTCCTAAGATTGTAATATCCGCTACCCCTTTTGAAAAGAGTGATATTGAAAAGGCAAGAGAGATTATTATTAAAAGCAACCGGATAGATATTAAAGATGTGGATTATTTTGTTCAGACAGGAGAGGTGATAAACAGCGGGTATGATACTCACGAGGAGAATATAAAGATCCTCTCAAAAGACGGAAGTGTTCAAAATGTATATGACATATCTGATATGTTATCGGCCAAGGCCTTTTCTCAAATCACAAAAAAATATTTCCTTTGCACTGCAAAAATTTAATATTGATATATGGAAATTAAAGCACAAACAATAGCGGATCTATTAAATGGAGAGATTGTAGGAGATCCCGAAACTAAGGTGAGTTCAATAGCGAAAATTGAACAAGGGAAAAAAGGATCCATCTGTTTTTTATCTAATCCGCAGTATGAGAAGTATCTATACAATACAAAAGCAACGATAATTTTAATAAACAAAGATTTTGTACCATCTTCAAAAATCCCTGCCCCATGTATTATAAAGGTCGACAATGCATACCAGGCGATACCATCATTATTGGACCTGTTTAATACCATCAAAGCTAAAAACAAGAGAGGAAGAGGCTTTTTTACAAAAATTTCGTGGTCTGCAAAAATTGGAAAGGATGCCTATGTGGGATCTCATTCATATGTTGGTAAGCATGCTGTTATCGGCAAAGGTTCACAAATATATCCACATTCATATGTTGGTGATTATGTCACAATTGGCGAGAACACAATTATATATCCCGGTGTTAAGATCTATGCTGCATGTAAGATTGGATCCAACTGTATTATTCATGCAAATGTAGTAATCGGTGCAGATGGGTTTGGTTTTGCATCAACTCCGGACGGTGTCTACAAAAAAGTTCCGCAGATTGGAAATGTTGTGATTGAAGATGACTGCGAAATTGGTGCAAACACTACCATCGACAGGGCTACAATGGGTTCGACGCTAATTAGAAAAGGTGTAAAACTGGACAACCTGATTCAAATAGCCCACAACGTTGAGGTGGGTGAAAATACAGTTATGGCAGCACAAGTAGGGGTAGCCGGTTCTTCAAAAATTGGTAAGAATTGTTCGATAGGAGGTCAGGTTGGGATTGCAGATCATGTGACTATTGCAGACAACACTACAATTATCTCTCAGGCGGGAGTTATGAGTAGTGTCAAAGAGGAGGGAAAAGTAATAGCGGGAAGCCCGGCATTTGATTACAAAGACTTTATTAAGGCATACGCCATCTTCCGGAAGTTACACAAACAGAAGTAGCAACAATGCAGATTAAGCAAAAAACTATAAAGAAATCACTTAAATTTTCCGGACGAGGACTTCATACCGGACAGCAAGTAACAATGGAACTGCTCCCGGCTCCGGAAAATCACGGGATTAAGTTTCAAAGAACAGATTTGGAAGGGGAACCGCTTATTGCTGCCTTGGCAGATTATGTCTCTACTACACAAAGAGGAACCACTTTACAAAACGGAGAGGTCACTATCGCTACAATAGAACATATACTTTCTGCACTTTACGGGTTAGGTGTGGATAATGCTTTGATCAGACTTGATGGCCCGGAGGTACCGATTTTGGATGGAAGTTCAAGACAATATGCAGAAGATATCATAAAGGGTGGATTTATAGAGCAGGGTACAGAGAAAAAGTATTTTACCCCCAAAAAAAAGATTTATTACAAAGATGAAGAGAGTGGTGCAGAGATTACAGTTCTGCCAGATGAGGAGTTCTCTGTTGACCTTATGATAGATTTCAATTCTAAGGTTCTGGGTAACCAATATGTCAAATTTGATGCTAATATGGATTATGCTCACGATATTGCCCCTTCCAGAACCTTCGTATTTATTGATGATGTTTTACCACTTATGAAAAATAATCTCATCAAAGGAGGAGACCTTAAGAATGCAATTGTGATTGTTGAGAAGCTGATATCACAAGAAGATCTTGATAAAATTTCCGAGCAGTTCAAGATTCCTGATGCAAGGAGTATCGAGACCGGTTATCTCAATAACATTGAACTGAGGTACCCGAACGAGTGTGCCAGACATAAACTTCTGGATGTAATCGGCGATTTTTCACTAGTAGGTTTCCCAATAAAAGCAAAAATTATTGCAAATAGACCCGGACATAAAATTAACACAATAGTAGCAAAAATTATGAGAAATGAAGCTCTTAAAAATTTTGAGAATGAAATTCCAAAATTTGATCCAAACAAAGAACCCGTAATTGATATTAATGGAATTAAAAAATTATTACCTCACCGACCTCCCTTTTTAATGGTTGACAGAATTATCGATATCTCGCCGGATATGATAGTTGGAATAAAGAACATTGGGGTTAATGAAGGGTTTTTTATCGGACATTTTCCCGATGAACCTGTTATGCCGGGAGTATTGATTGTGGAGGCAATGGCTCAAGTGGGCGGTATACTGGTGATGTATGGGTTGGATGAACCTGAGAAATACTCTACATACTTTGCGAAAATTGATAAAGTTAAGTTCAAACGCAAAGTTGTTCCGGGAGATGTACTAGTAATAAAAATTGTTTATACAGCCCCACTAAGAAGGTCTATAGTATGTATGAGAGGAGAGGCGTATGTTGGCGACAAACTGGTCTGTGAAGGCGAAATGGTTGCTCAGGTAATTAAAAATAAATAGAGTTTATAATACATATCAGTTATGGAATATATACATGTTCACCCAGGTGCAAAAATAGGTGCAGATGTGAAGATCGATCAATTTTCATACATTGCGGAAAATGTTGAGATAGGTGAGGGTACATGGATTGGACCTCATGTAACAATTCTGGACTATGTAAAAATAGGCAAGAATTGTAAAATATCTTCCGGAGCAGTTTTGGGGGGAGAACCACAAGATTTCAAGTTCGCCGGTGAGGTCACTTATGTTGAGATTGGAGATAACACTACCATAAGAGAGTTTGTCACAGTCAATAGGGGAACAGTGGAAGGCAGAGGAAAAACAGTAGTAGGCGATAACTGCATGTTAATGTCGTATTCACACATTGCCCATGACTGTATAGTTGGGAACAATGCAATTCTTGTAAGTTTCGTTGCACTCGGAGGCTTTACAGAGGTAGGTGAATATGCAAACATTGGCGGACATACCGGAGTGCACCAGTTTTCCAAGATAGGAGCATACTCAATGATTGGCGGTGCCTCTATTATCTTCAAGGATATTCCCCCATATTCTCTCGTTGGCAACAGACCCAGCGCATTTTTTAATTTGAATCTTGTAGGCCTTAGAAGAAATGGTTTCACAAGGGAACAGATTGATAGAATAAGTGAGATATACAGGGTTATCTACAGGAGCGGACTGAATATCTCAGATGCTTGCAAAAAAGTTGAAGAGGAGTTTGAGGAAAGCCCGGAGAAGAGAACAATTCTGGATTTTATTAAATCCTCAAAAAGAGGCATTGTAAAGAGAGTCTCAAGTTCTCATTCCGATGAGTAGCAGTTCGAATTGCAGCTATCTGTCATCTGCCTATTTACCTCCGATAGACTATGTAAGAGTAGTTTCGCAATCTGAAAACACGTTTATTGAGAGTTGCGAAAATTATCAGAAGCAATCATATAGAAGCCGTTGTCATATTTATAGTGCCAACGGCCTTCTTCCTTTAATAATTCCGGTTTTAAGAGAAGATAATCACTCAGTTAAGATATCCGAAATAAAGATTGACTATTCTAAGGAGTGGCAGAAACAGCATTGGCGAGCGATAGTCTCTGCCTACAAATCATCACCCTTCTTTGATTACTATCAGGACGACATTATCCCATTTTACCAGGAAAAAGAGAACTCCCTTTTTGATTTTAATTATAAGCTGTTGAAAACTTTACTAGATCTCATTGGTGTAGATTATCTCCTTGATATAACAAAAAGCTTTAATCAGGATTACAAGGAATGTGATTACAGAGAACTTATACACCCAAAGCGACCATCCGTTTTTAATACTAATGAAAATGGGCGATACCGGCAGGTATTCACCCATAAACATGGATTTATTCCAAATCTGTCTATTATCGATCTTCTCTTTAACGAAGGTCCAAATGCTATATCTTTTCTTTAGAATCTGAACCCGATACTCATTAAGAGCTTCAAGCCGGAATTGTCAGACGACCCCACCGGAGCTAATTGACCGGGTATATCATCGTAAAGAGAGAAACCCTCACTCTGTTTAATCCTGTATTGAATCCCGAGATCTGCGAAAAGCCCCCCTTTAGATCTAATGCCTGCACCAATTGATACAAATTGTGTATCAAACCCTAAATTCTGTTCCGGATTTTGATAGAATGCGTAACCAGCCCTTAAAGCAAAACTTGAAACAGGTCTAACCTCAATACCAAAACGCAAGTTGCTTGCAAAACCGAATTCATCTGAAATTTTGCTGTTTTCTGCATCAAAGTTGGCTCCGTTTGACTCATTCTCACTCATCTTTACAGACGAATAATTTACTCCTTCATAGTCTGCACTTATTGCACCGTAATTCCCGAATACATAAGAGACACCTAAATTCAGACGCATCGGAGAGACAACGATATAGTCATACTGACCCGTCGGAGAGAGGATAGATTGGCTGTAGCCGTCGCTGAACTTGGAATTTATGCTTTCATCCCACTCATCTGTAAGTGTCATATAGGTAGGAGTGGCAATAGAGGCACCAAATCTGAGACCCTTTACAGGCGTGTAGATCACGCCGATTTTTGCATTAATACCGGCTCCGGCTGTATTTTGTCTGTAGGTATGGGAAAAACTTTTGAATCCGATATCGAATTGAGAAGGGGTCACAGCAGTTTCTGAATATTTTTGAAAATCTGAATATTGGAGTGTTTGTATTCCCAGACTTGCACCAAAGTATAATTTATTAGAAAAATTACCCGCTAAGTTTAAAACAAATTCAGATAGTCCACCAGTGGTTTCTCTTGAATAATCCTGATCAAGATCACCCCCAACAACTATTGAGTTACCGGAAATATTCTCTGTTGCAGCAATATAATCCTTGTCTGAATCGGGTAAAAGATCGAGCAAGTTTGAATTCCATGCCAAGATCGCTCTCCAGGAGGCGCCGCTGAAGTTATATGGATATGTGTCACCATCATTTTGAATATCCAACTCAGTAGATTTTATGCCACTCACTTCACTCGCCACACTAGACAGCCAACTCGATTCCGATGTTCTCCCACTTGCTGCAAATCTGCTGTTGAAGTTGTTTAATTTGTTAATTGCAAAAGAGAAGTTAATGTTTAAAAGTTTGCTACTCCTCTTGGAGGTGTTAAATGAACTCACATAACCGAGAGATGATACCCCGAACTTTGCAAAAGACTCTTTGGAACTGTTTCCAAGATATACAGATTCACTGTTAGAACCAACAATTGATGGTGTAAATAGAAATTCAGAATATCTGTATACTGCAGAACTTGCGGGATTTATGCTGAGAACTCCAAGATCGCCGCCAAGTGAAGTGAATGCGTTACCCATTGCAATACTCCTGGCGCTTCCCTCATAGAACTGTTGAGAATACTTAAGAGCATCGTATCTGTTTTGCGCCGAGATTGCTGTTGTTAGCAAAATTGACGATATTATTAAAATTGATTTTTTCATGATTATTTATCTTCGATAAGTTGACCCGCTGCCTGAACTGCTTCTATCACTGCTGCCGCTACCACTACTGCTATTGGTATTGCCGGAAGTAGTACTTCTGGTAACAGGTGGAGCGTAATTCTGAGTCCTGGTTGTATTGCTTCTTTCGTAAGAAGTACTTCTGGTGTTACTGTTAGCAGTTGAAGACTGAGTGCTTTTGCGATAAACCGGAGTTTCGGTTCTGGTAGTTGGATTACCTCTTTGATAGGTGGTTCCTCTATTTGTATTAAAATTAGTATTAGAGTTGCTTCTTACAACATCTGTATTGTGTACTGTCCCCGAACTTCCTGTAGCAGGATCTCTCCTGTATATATTTTGTGTTCTGGTTGGGGTACTGCTTTCCGAACGGGTGGTATTTAACCTTTCACCACGGATCTGTTCTACAATGGCCTCTTTTCTCAGATAGCTCCCGCCTGACCTTGCTCCTTCTCTTCCGCCATAATTGCTGGCGTCCTTTTCTATTCTTCTCCCGTAGTAGTTGTCTCTCGAATCGGTTTGATAATATCCATAGTATCCGCCGTAATACCCGTAATACCCGTAATACCCGTAATTGTTGTACCCATACATGCCACCATACCACGGATTATACCAAGGAGAGTTCCAATAGCTGTAGTATGGTGAGTAGTACCAGTCATAGGGACCGTACCCGTAACCGTAACCTTGACCATATCCGTAACCTTGACCGTACCATGAATTGTAGCCATGATGTCCGTAATACCATGGGTTGTAATATCCATAGTACCATGGGTCGTTCCAGTAATTGTTGCCTCCCCATCCGTTAACGATATTAATGTTAATAACGTAGTAAGGTGAGTCAAATTTGCAAAGTCTGTCTTCATAAGATTCAGGAGAATCAGAAACAAGAGAATCAGAAACAAGAGAACTGTCCATATATATAATATTCTGAACCTTCTGATCTTTGATTGGCTGAGCAATCTCCTGTGTTTTGTTCTTTAAAACTATTAACTCATCGTTTGTAGCAGAATTGAGAGTTATTTGCCGGTTCTCGCTTGGATTGTAGTATATGGCATCTTCATAAGATGAAGATGCATAATGGGTTGTAGTTCCACAAGAGCTAAAAAGTAGCCCGAAAAAGATTAGAGCAATAATTTGGTTTTTCATCGCACACCTCCTGTGTATTAATATTATTTGTACTTTTGCACGGTTTCACCACAAATATAGTCAAAAATCATACCATTGATACAATAAATTTAATAAAGATGGCAAAAGAGGTAAGCAACAGAGAGGAGAACTATTCATTATGGTATAACAACCTGGTAATTAAGGCAGACCTTGCAGAAAACTCGGCTGTAAGAGGATGTATGGTAATCAAACCTTACGGATACGCAATCTGGGAGAAAATTCAAGCCCAGCTTGATAAAATGTTCAAAGAGACCGGTCACGTTAATGCCTATTTTCCTTTATTTATTCCAAAATCCTTCTTAAGTAAAGAGGCTGAGCATGTTGAAGGGTTCGCAAAGGAGTGTGCCGTTGTAACCCACCACAGATTAATGGCAAACCCCAACGGTCCCGGCCTTGTTGTTGACCCCGACGCAAAACTGGAGGAGGAGCTGGTTGTAAGGCCAACCTCAGAGACAATAATCTGGAGCACATACAAAAACTGGATAAAATCATACCGAGATCTGCCCATTCTCATTAATCAATGGGCAAATGTGGTTCGTTGGGAAATGAGAACCCGCTTGTTCCTGCGGACAACAGAGTTCCTGTGGCAAGAGGGGCATACTGCACATGCTACAAGAGAAGAGGCAATTGAAGAGACAGAACGCATGATACAGGTTTATGCAAAATTTGCCCGTGAATATATGTCCATGCCTGTAATTGTCGGGAAAAAATCTGAGAGCGAAAGGTTTGCCGGAGCATTGGACACTTTATGCATAGAGGCTATGATGCAGGATGGCAAGGCCCTCCAGGCAGGAACATCTCACTTCCTCGGACAAAATTTTGCCAAGGCATTTGATGTTCAATTTGCAAATAAAGAGGGCGGACTGGATTATGTTTGGGCAACATCATGGGGCGTTTCCACAAGGTTGATGGGTGCTTTGGTTATGGCACACAGCGATAACAACGGTTTGGTGCTTCCTCCCAAGCTTGCCCCGATACAGGTGGTTATGGTTCCGATATTCAAAATAGAGGAGGAGCATGAGAAGATTTTGGCCAAAATGGCAGAGATTAAGTCTAAGTTGGCAGAAATCTGCATTACCTCTAAGATTGATGACAGGGACAATCTCCGTTCCGGGTTTAAATTTGCCGAATGGGAACTTAAGGGAGTTCCTGTGAGGATAGCAATAGGCCCGAGAGACCTTGCAAATGGTACAGTCGAGTTGGCCAGAAGAGATACCTTAACAAAGGAGTTTGTTCCACAAGAAGGGCTAGAGAGCCATATTGAGAAGCTTCTTGAAGATATCCAGGCAAATATCTATAAAAAAGCCCTTGATTTTAGAGAGACAAACACTATAAAGGTGAACGATTATGAAACATTCAGGAAAAAGATAGAGGAGGGGGGATTTTTGCTTTGCCATTGGGATGGCACAGCAGAGACAGAGGAGAAGATAAAGAATGAGACAAAAGCGACCATAAGATGCATTCCATTAGAGAATGTAGAACCGGAAGAGGGGTTTTGCGTATATAGCGGAAAACCTTCCAAGCAAAGGGTAATCTTTGCCAGGGCATACTGATTAAACTATTTTTTGTAACTTTACACAATCATAAACTAAATTTTTTCAAAAATGGCAGCAGATTTACCGTCCCGACGGCAGGAGATTTTAGACGGTTTAAACAACAAATCTCATACTAAGCTCAAGGTATTTAACCAAACAATGGAGGTTTTAAACCAGTTGAAAGACATATTAAATGAGATGAGCAACGACCTCAACGATCTTCTGGACAAAACAAATGACCGGAGAGTCCGACTTGAGTACAGAGATAGAGGGCAATTTGAGGCTGAGTTGAAATTTGCAGACGACGTTCTTATATTTAGCATGCACTCAGATACTTTCCAATTTGACAGGGATCATGCTATCTGGAAAACGGATTTTGTTAAAGGAGATATAAACAACTCCTATTGCGGTGTGATAAGCGTCTATAACTTTTTGTCGGACTCGCTTAAATACAACAGAATTGAAGATCTTGGCTATCTTGTTGCCAGAATATTTGTAAACAAAGACAAGTTTTTTCTGGTAGAGGGGAAAAGACAAAAGAATAAAGTAGTAAGTACTTTCGGAAAAAAACATTTGGGAAAAGAGGAGATAGTTTCGATAGTGGAAACCGCTGTTCTGTACACTCTTTCATTTGACCTGCTGGCTCCTCCTTTTGACCTGGTAAAAGTTGCGAGTGTAGAGCAGATTAATGATAAGATAGAGAGTGCCAAGCTGCAAACCGGCAAGAGAATGGGTTATGAGTATAACTCAGACGATGTATTGGAAGACTAATTAATAAATGCTATTGTAATGAGAAGAAATACTGGAGTTGTTTTATTCACACTTTCATTATATCTGTTCTCTGTTTGTACTTTATCTGCTCAGGAAAAAAAGAGCGAGTTAAGCGTTGGTCACGAACTGAGTGTAATTATAGCATCAAAATTTCAGATACCTCAATTAACACCACTGCCCCCAACACCAAGCAATTGGAAAAGAGGAACTCTCCTTCAGATGGGTTTCTCTCAGATGTCCCTTTCCAATTGGTCTGCAGGAGGGAACTCTTCTGTTGCACTCAATGCCTATGTAAACATGTACGCCAATTACACTTTTAAGGCTATGTTTTGGGAGAACAGAGCACAGGTAGCGTATGGTTTTATTCAATCATTCGAAGACAGATACAAGAAGAGCGACGATAAGTTTATTATTGACTCAAAACTCGGATACAAAGCCTGGGATCATGTATTTGCATCGGCTATGTTCAATTTTAAAACGCAGATGACCAATGGCTTTGATTATCCTGCAAATGCAGAACCAAGGCTTGTGGCCGGACTCTTCTCACCTGCCTATTTGTCGTTAGGGGTGGGGCTTGATTATAAACCTACTAAAAATGTATCTCTCGCCTTTTCTCCTTTGACCGGAAATTTGGTTATGGTACAAAGAGAAGAGTTAAGAATAAAATATGGTAATGCTATTGACCAGCCTACAAGGTTAAAATTGGGGGCTCTGCTAAAAGTAGATTATTATCGAAAGGTCCATAAGGACATTAATTTGGCAACATCGGCAACATTCTTCTCAGATTTTCTCGGGAACCCCCAAAATATTAAGGTAAACTGGGACCTCTTTATTGATGCCAAACTCAATAAGTTTTTTTCTACAAATGTCAGAACAAATCTAATCTATGACGATGATGTGCTCATTGAGAACGACGCCGGTGAACTTGCTCCAAGAATTCAATTTAAAGAGATACTCTCGGTAGGTTTTTCGTATACTTTTGGAGGGTTTAAAAAATAATGTTAAGCGAATTTAAGGAGAGTCTTTTTTCTTTAATTGAAAGGGATTGCTCCGACACCTCGTGTGAAAACCCAAAGATTTTAGCAGCTGTGAGCGGTGGAGTAGATTCTATGTCTATGGCCTCACTTTTCTACAACTGCTACTATCCCGATTTTGCCATAGCCACAGTAAACTTCAAACTTCGAGGAGAGGAGAGTGATGCAGATGAGGCATTGGTTTGCAAATGGGCATGTGAAAGAGATGTAAAATTCTTCTCCCGTTCTTTTGATACTGAGGGCTATGCGAAAACGGAGAAGATTTCTGTGGAGATGGCAGCCCGAGATCTTAGATACTCTTGGTTCTACGATCTTATGGAGAGAGAGGGGTGTGAATATCTGGCCATTGCGCATAACCTCAACGATTCCGTGGAGACTCTTTTTTTAAACATTTTACGGGGCACCGGAATTGACGGCCTTAGCGGTATTCGTGTAAAAAACGGGAAAATTATAAGACCACTGTTAAAATTTACCCGTCAAGAAATAATGGAGTATGCTGTTGCCGAAGAGGTGCCCTTTAGAGTAGACAAAACCAACCTGGAGAGCCATTATGCCCGCAATCGCGTAAGAAACAGAGTTTTTACCGAATTTGAAACAATCAACCCGTCATTCCTGCGCACGATAGAGCGTGATATGGGGTACTTTGGCGCCGCCGGAGATATTCTTAAAGAGCAATTAACAGAGAAGAGAAAAAACTTAATTGAGGGTGGCGAGGGCAAGATAAAGGCAAGAATCAACATCTCTGCCTTAAAAGCAGAGAATCATTCCAGGTACTGGCTTTTTATGTTACTTAATGAGTATGGCTTTAACTCTTCACAAACAGATCAGATTTATGAATCTCTGGATGGGCAACCCGGGAAAGAATTTCATACTGCAAGTTATCTTCTTATCAAGGACAGGGACTTTCTGCTCATTTATTCCAAAGGAGATTCCCGGCATCCGTTTGAAGATCCGTTCCTGAACGAGATTATGATAAGGACGCCCGATATTTTCGGATTTACTGTAGGTTTCAGAGGAATGGGACTGCGTTTTAAACTCTACTCCAAAGATATGCTCTTCAAACCCACTCCCTCCAAAACCACCTTTTTTATGGATGCCGGCAAAATCAAATTCCCTTTGGTTTGCAGGTTGTGGCAAGAGGGAGATCGCTTTATACCACTTGGGATGAGCGGATATAAAAAGCTGAGTGATTTTTATACCGATGCTAAATTGGATATAAAAAGAAAAGAGAGCCAAGTTGTATTGGTATCCCAAGGAAACATAATATGCCTCTTGGGTCACCGTATAGATGATCGTTTTAAGATTACTGCATTAACCACGAATATTCTCGAGGTGGAGATCAGTTAAAGTAGATATTGAACGGAAGACGAGCATAGGTTTTAATACCTGTCTCGTTTTTCAGTTTTGAGTATGCCTGTTCCAACAGAAGTTCAGGATTTGCCAAAACCTTAGCACTTTCCCCGGTCTCCGTTAGTTGTTCAATAATTTTGTCAATTCGGGATTTCTTAACCGGATACTCAACCAGACGGTATGAACTGAGGCTGCTCATTGCTGCGGCAGTGTTAATTGCCTCGTGCAAACCACCTTTCTCATCTGCAAGCCCAATCTTAAGAGCATCATATCCAGACCAGATTCTGCCTTGCGCTATCGAATCTACAGCAGTAGTCGAAAGACCTCTACCCTCAGCAACCAATTTTAGGAATTGATTATATATAATCTCAACCGAAGACTGAACGAAAGCAATTTCAGCATTATCCAAAGATCTGTAGCCAGACATGATATCACTATGCTTGTTGGTAATTACGGTTCCTGTATATATTGAGAGGTGTTTATTCATAGCTTTTTGGGCATTGATAGCCATACTGAATACCCCAATAGAACCAGTAAGTGTGGTGTTGTTTGTAATGATTTTGTCTGCATTGGCAGAGATCCAGTATCCTCCGGAAGCGGCATAGTCTCCCATGCTTACAATTACAGGTTTATGCTCACGGATGAGTGCAAGTTCCCTGTCTATTATCTCTGAGCTTTGAGCAGACCCTCCCGGTGAGTTAACCCGGAAAATAACAGCTTTTATAGTGCTGTCTTTTCTGATTTTTGATAAAATACTTATATAAGAATCAGATGCAATATTGTTATCGCTCTTTCCCATGATAATTTCGCCATCTGCATAAACAATTGCAATCTTGTTTTTTTCTTTAAAATTGGCTTTTGCTGTTGCCTTAGAATAGTCTGCATCAGAGATAAACTTGAGATCCTTCTCTTCTTTTACTCCAAACAGATTGGCTAAAGTATCGCTTAGCTCATCTTTGTATAGCAAACCATCTATAAGCCCGTTTTCCATAGCCTTTTTAGCAGAATTTAGTTCCAGATTGCTTGTCATCTCGTTTATCCTCTCCAACGGAATTCTTCTGGAAGCAGAGATATCGGCAATCCAGGTGTTCCAAACAGCATCCAGATACGCCTGAAGTTGCTCGCGGTTCTCGGTGCTCATTTTGTTGCTTATGAACTGCTCAGCGGCAGCTTTAAACTTACCGTGACGAATCAGCTGCACCTCTATCCCCATCTTATCCATCAGATCCTTGAAGAACAATGTATTAATACTCAAACCTGTAAGAGTTGCAGAACCGGCAGGGTTAAGATAAATTTTATCTGAAACCGAGGCTAGGTAGTAACCGGCCTGTGAATAGTTGTCTGCATACGAGATGATTGGTTTTCCACTTTCGCGGAAACGGGTCAAGGCTGCACGTATCTCTTCTATATGACTTATACCTGCATTCAGTTTATCCAAATTCATGTAGATAAACTTGATTGACGGGTCGGCAGCAGCTCTGTCTATTGTTTGAATAAAATCCAAAATACCTGTGGTTTTGCCAGATACATTGGACATTGGATTTAAAGCAGCAAACGGGTCGTCTGTGCCCTGCTCAGTAATTTTATTGCTGAAATTTATTCCCAGAATGGCCGAGCTTGGGACCTTAGGAATGCTTTTATCTGCAAGAGATGCAAAAGAGCCTATAACTCCGATTAAAATAAAGGTGCCCAACACCATTGCCAACAGGGAGCCCACGAACGTACCTGCGATTATTTTTAAAAAGTTTTTCATAATAATAATTATAATTATTCCAATATTAGTACTTTAATAGTCAGTTTGATGAAAACAAAATTAATTAAAAGTACGGATAAAATAACTTAACTTTGATAAAATTTAAAAATAATGAATTTCAAATCATTTCTTATCGCAGCATTTCAGATAGTAATCATATCGGTTGCTACTGCTCAGGAAGGACTAAAGTATCAGCTTCCTCCTGCAGAAATTGTAAAAATTGTTGATGCCCCCCAAATACCGGCAGTTTCAGTTAGCCCGGATAAAACAAACATTGTTCTTATTGAGAGACCGGGGATCATAACCATTAAGGAGCTTTCTACAGAAGAATACAGGATAGCAGGGTTACGTATAAATCCTGCCACAAACGGGCCTAGCAGACAAACCTTCAATAGGGCATTTACAATAATGAATATTGACGGAACAAACATCCGCGAGATAAGTGGGATGCCTCAAGACTGCAGGCTTGGTGTTCCGTTATGGTCTGCCGACGGTAAGAAATTTGCGTTCACAAACACCAAACAAAACTCAATTGAATTATGGATTTGTGATGTTCCATCGCTAACAGCTAAGAAAATTGCCGATGGGATCAATATGGTATTTGGTAATGCATTTAGCTGGCTTTCAGATAATATGAGTATCATATATAATGTCAGTGACCTTGGAATGGCAAGCAAACCGGAGCGCAGTATAACTCCCGCCGGGCCGGTTGTTCAGGAAAATCTTGGCAAAAAAGGGCAGGTTGCCACTTACCAAGATCTGCTGCAAGACCCGACGGATGAACTGATCTTTGAATATTTTGCAAAATCTCAATTGATGCTTTGGGATGGAACTAAATCTGTTAAACTGGGAAAGCCGGGAATGATAACAGATGTCTCTCCATCGCCGGACGGTCAGTATTTAATGACAACCCTTATTAATCGCCCGTTTTCCTATATAGTTCCTTTCAATAGTTTTCCTAATTCTACTCAAATATGGGACATTCAGGGCAACATCGTTAAAGTATTGCTTGACGAGCCGCTTATTGAGAATAATCCAAGAGATTATGATGCAGTTTTGCCGGGACCAAGATCATACAACTGGCGTTCAGACAGACCTTCAACCGTTTATTGGGTAGAGGCACTCGATGGAGGAGATTTCAAAAAAGAGATGCAATATCACGATCAGGTTTATATGCTTCCTGCTCCGTTTACAGAAACTCCGGAAAAATTCATTGCAACTGAAAAGAGATTTGGCGGATTCACCTGGGGGAAAGAAGATTATGCTTTGATTTCAGAAGGTTCAAGCAAGACTAAAATGAGAATTACAAGCTCTTTTAATCCGAACGATCCTTTAAAAGCAAAAACGAAAATAATTGAATTTAACAGCGATAACGGTTACCAAAATCCGGGACGTTTTGTTACTGAGCCCAATATATATGGCAAAGACGTTCTTCTGTTTGCAGATAAAGGGAAAACATTGTTCCTGTCCGGAAATGGAGCCTCACCCGAAGGTGACCGCCCGTTCATAGACAAATATGATATCAAAACAGCGAAAACAACAAGACTCTGGAGATCCGAAGCGCCTTATTACGAAACGATTAATTCTGTCATCGACATCAATAAAGGCCTTTTGTTGACCAGCAGACAATCTGTTACGGATGTTCCTAACTTTTTTATCAGAAACCTGAAGAACGGAAAACTAACACAGGTGACCCAATTCGAAAATCCATATCCGCAGCTTGCCGGTGTTACTAAAGAACTGGTAAAATATAAAAGGAACGACGGAATAGATTTGTCATTCACATTATATCTGCCTGCAGGTTATGATAAGACAAAAGACGGTCCTTTACCTTCACTGTTATGGGCATATCCTCGTGAATTCAACGATGCAGCAGCTGCAGGACAGGTAAGCGGTTCTCCATATACATTTACAAGAGTAAGCCCTGCCTCGGCATTGGTTTATGTTACACAAGGTTATGCAGTTCTTATGGATGCAGCTTTCCCTATTGTTGGCGTAGAGGGCAAAGAGCCAAATGACAATTTTATTGAACAGTTGGTTGCAGATGCAGAAGCTGCCATTAACAAAGCAGTGGAAATGGGAGTTACAGATCCGAAGCGCGTTGCCGTAAGCGGCCACTCTTATGGAGCTTTTATGACTGCAAATCTTTTGGCAAATACAAGATTATTCGCAGCCGGGATAGCAGAAAGCGGTGCCTACAACAGAACTCTTACTCCTTTTGGATTTCAGAATGAAAGACGTAACTATTGGGAAGCTCCGGATATTTATAATAACATGTCTCCTTTCATGAATGCAGATAAGGTTAAAGATCCGATAATGCTTATTCATGGGATTGCAGATAATAACAGTGGTACATTTCCTATTCAAAGTGAGAGGTTCTATGCTGCTCTCAAAGGCTTTGGAGCAACTGTACGGCTTGTATTCCTGCCTGCTGAGGCCCACGGATACGCGGCCCGCGAGACGATCCTTCATAAACACTGGGAGGTATTGAACTGGATGAACAAATACGTTAAAAATAAGAAATAATTCACAGGCCTTAGCCGTAAAACTGATTTAACGCTTTCTGCGTAAACAGTTAATTTTTGAGAGCAGGATTCCTTAGCTTATTAAGCCGGAATTCTGCTCTTTTATTTTTGCGGCCGAATCGCCGGCGGCGAGTTGTGTTTTATCTCAGTCATTTCCACACTGCCAACTAATCTCTTCGATTTATGACAGAGAACTAATCAAGAAACTTTATTTTGAAAGGAAAAGCGATGAATGATAAACCATTAAAAACGTATAGTTTGGACGGAGTAACCGATAACTTTCAAAGTAACGTCTTTTATAAAGCTACATTATTTACTACATTTGTTTAAATATCAGTTTATGAATAAGATTATAATAGATAGGATTGATGCTCTAAAGCAATTATGTAATACATACAAGGTTAAATCAATGTATGTGTTTGGTTCTGTCTGTACAGATAAATTCAGCGATAAAAGTGATATCGACATATTGATCTCATTTGATAATCTTTCTGTTGAACAATACACAGATAATTACTTTGATTTACATTACAAACTTCAGGATTTATTTGGTAGAAAGATTGATCTGTTAACTGAAAATTCTTTATCCAATCCATATTTCATAAAAGGAGTAGAGCAAACTAAACAATTAATTTATGGAACTTGAAATTTGGGAGACAAACGAGACTTTACTATATATAAGAGCAATAAGCTTCTTAGACGAGGTATAGAACGAGAACTAGAAATAATTGTGAAGCTGCAAATCGAATTTTGAAAACTGATTATTCCATAAAAATTGATGATGTTATCATTTGGGGCATAATTTCAAAGCAACTACCATTATTGAAAAACCAAGTTGATAATTTATTAAAACAATAGTCGGCATATATCATCAGCTTGCATTCACGCTAATGCGCAAACTGCAAGCCGTGGCTGTTATTCATAATTAAGAAATAAATCTATGGAAAAAACTGACTTAAGACTTCTAATATCAATAGAAGATAGAGTAATCGCAGAGGACATACAGAGCATTTTGGAAGAATCTGAAATCTATACGATGTTAGTTTCAGACAATCCTGCTTCATCTGTCCTAAGTTCATATGGGATAAACCCTGCAGAAAGCATTGATATCCAGATAAATAAAAATGACTATAAGCGTGCAGTTGAAATACTCAATGATAGCCCATATAAGGAATTGGTTAACAATGCATAACAATCTGGCGGAATTTATATTTTAAGAACAATTGATGGATCTATGGTATTATTCTATGCATAGCGAAACATTAAGTGGAATTACTCTTTTACTGAGAGATACAAACTCTATTATTGGAGAGAAGAAGACAAAGAGGTGGACTTTATTTTGGAAAAGAATGGGAAGATTGTTGCTCTTGAGGTTAAAAGCGGACGCAGAGGCGAGAATTCGGGGATGCAGGTTTTTGCAGACAAATTCCATCCATCAAAGGTTCTGCTACAATAACTCGTCAAGTTCAAAAAGCCAACCTCTCAATCGCCTCCTCGAATTCCCGGCTATGGTAATCGATTACCGGCTCGGTTCAGTTTTGTAACCCGGAAGAAAATATAATAGACATTCAGGACCAGCGACAATCCTATCAAAAACCCTTCGGTAAAATCAATGGCAGGGGTGCTCGGTAAAAACTTTCCCATGAGTATTGATGCCGCCAGCAGAATCAGTCCAACAGGCAGAGTCAGTAGTTGTAATCGGATAAATTGCAGATTATTCATATGATTTTCCATTTTCAAACCGACTCAATTCTTCAATCAAAGGGGTAACCTCCTTCCTGATTCTCCACCTTCTCACTAAGAGTCCCAGAAAGCCCGACAGGGCAATGAGTACAGAAAAAATTATATGAAAGTAAAGAGGATTGGCAGATCCCGATTCTGAATCAGGAGTCATTCCCAGAAACATTATATTGGCACCCACAATCATAAATATAATAAACATCAGGAACGGCAGACCGAATATTCCGTTTTGCTTCCTTAGCATACTTATTGCCTCATGGGCAAATTTGGCTGATTCCACGCCATAATCCAGCTTTGATGTATAAAACTGATTCTTTAAGTAATAGCCAATAAATATGACAGTACTGGCAATAATTATGGAAACGCCTATATATACTTCAAGTGTAATATTGCTTAAAAAATTTATGGAAACTATAAAAGAGGTTAACAACAGGATTATTGCAACGACCTTAAGTCTGTTTATACGTTTTTGAAAAAAATCCAGTTTTTTCAACTTTGTTATCGTTTGAGAAGAGTCTGTTGCAGGAATCTCTCCCCAAATTTTTCCTAGGTAGTCTAACTCATTCATTGTCATATTTTTTTAGGATTTCATAAAGTTGTTTTTTTATTCTGTTAACCTTTACACCAACATAATTGGCTTTTATGCCGACAATTTCAGCAACCTGATCATAAGTGAGTCCCTCAAGAATCAGAGAGATAATCAATCTGTCCTGTCTTTCCAGCCTGGATATAGAGAGTCCGAGCTGATTCAATCTGGTCTCTTTTAGTTTGTGTTCTTCGGGGCAACTATGATCTACCAAAGTGTTCAACTCTGTTGCTTCCCGGCTCACTTTCTTGTATTGTTTTGTTTTCCTGTTATATAACAGGGCAGTATTAACGGCTACCCTGTATGCCCAGGTACCAATCGATGAATCTCCTTTGAATTTTTCCATGCTGTTCCAGATGTTAAGCATGATTTCCTGAAAGAGATCATCTACCTGCTCTTTTTCATAAATGTATCCGTAACAGATACGGTATATCGTTAGCCGGTAATCGGTATATACCTCAAGAAACAGTTTCTCTTTTTGTTGTATGTTCATCTCTGCAAAATTGCTAAAACTTTATCTATTTGTAACAGCACCCCAATTTTTATTACAGATTACATTACTTCGTCAATATGCGTTCCCATGTATCCACTTCCGCCGAATAGCTTTGACGCGAATTTTTTCGTATATTTAGCTTTTAGCAAAAATAAGAACCATGTCGCGCAATAACATTTTCAGGATAATCCTCGTTACATTACTATCTGCAACGGCTGTTTTAATTTGTATCCAATTAAGCTTTACTCTCTATTTTAACAACAGAATTAAAACCGCTTTGCTGGATGAGGTTGTTAAACAGACCGGGCAAAGGTATGATGTGAGAATAGCAAAACTCAGTACAAATCTTTTCAGACAATCAATCCATATCTCCGGATTTTACATGAAGCCGGTAATAAACAGTTCTGAGACAGAAAAGTATTTTTTCACTGCCAGCAAGATAAATTTCATAAATTTTGGCGTTTTTTCTTACATATTCCGTAAAAACCTTACAATCTCCCGCATGGAGCTGGTGAGCCCCTCCGGTAAGATTTTCAGGAGCAGGGCGAGACTTTCCAAACACCCAAAAGGAGAACGGCCTGATGATCCTAATACGATGTTCTCAATTTATAGCCTCTTCAGCAAAAAAATCCACTCACTGCGGATAATCAAAACTCAAATAAGCAATGCCGACATTGCCGTTTTTGACGATTATACGGATATTGTTCCTTCTATTGTCAGCAAGGAGAACGAGTTGAAGATTTCTAATTTGAGAATTGACAAGTTATCGGATGAAAGCGGAAGACTCTTTATTGCCGACAGTGTGCATCTGATTATCAACAACTTTTCTTACACTCCAAAAGACAGCCTCTACTCTTTTCGGGTGAAAAAATTTACAGCTTCTTATTCCGACTCGACCTTGCTTCTGGATTCTTTCTCTTTGGTTCCGAACTACAGTAAGCGAGAATTTGCCAAAGAGGTCAAAAAACAGACTGACCGTTTTAAAATTTCTGCTAAAAAGGTTGTTTTCAATAAGATTGATGTAAAACTACTTTTTGAACGAAACATATTCATATCGGAAAAACTGAACATAGACAGCCTTAGTCTGTCGGCCTACAGAGATAAAAACGACATCCGTAAGCATCAGAGAGCAAAGTCGTTACAACAAATATTGAAAAGCCTGCCCATCTATTCTGTTGTTGACACAATTCGCTTGAATGATGCCGGAATAACATATGAAGAGGTTGCGCCAGGATCGGCAAAACCCGGTAGGGTTTCATTTAACAGCTTAAACGCAACAATCACAGGTTTTACAAGCGACTCAACACTATTTTCGAAATTCAATATTCTGAAAATTGACGCATCATGTATGTTGATGGATAAAGGCAGACTCCTGGCTCAATACCGCTTTCCGCTGAATACCGGAAAAACGGAATTCGAGTGCTCGGGCACACTTACAAACATGCCTATGACAGCAATAAATCCGATGCTGGAGCCCAATGCAAATGTTTCGATTAAAGAGGGTATAATAGATTCGCTGGTTTTCTCCTTCACTGCAAATGAACTTGCTTCAAAAGGCAAAATGAAATTTGTCTATCATAATTTAAAAATGGAGATTCTGAACAAGAACAACAAGAAAGCCGGACTCTTTAAAGATATTGAAACATTTCTCGTCCATCTGCTTGTCATAAAGAAAAGTAATCCCGTCGGAAACAACCCGGTGCGAATTACTGAAATAAGCTACCCCCGCGACCCTACCCGATTCATCTTCAACTACTCCTGGAAGTCCGTCCTCAGCGGCATCAAACCAGCAATCATGCCTGTAAAAACTGAGTATTTTCCGCAGTAAGCGGAGAGATTTACTTTGCCTCTCAACAAATCCTTATTAAAATTTTTCCCGCAGGAAATTAACTCTTTAGCTTCGCACCTGGTGTTTCACAGTCATAATTTCGCGCTTTTACATAATTCTTCCATTCTGTTTTGTGACAGTAATGTTATTCTCGATAATCGCTTTAGTATTATTCATGCCTATTTGGGTACCCACAAAAAGATAAAACTGACTAATTATATTCTTTTCTAAGCCGGTACCCCACGCCACGAATATTCTCCACGTTTACAGAGGTGCCGGCAAGTTTTTTCCTGAGATGTGAGGCGAGTGCCTCCAATGATTTCTTTGTGTCGATATCTTTATTGTCCCAAATTGCAAGCGTCAAATCATTGACTTTGCAGATCTGGTTATAGAAGAACCATCTTGTTGGATAAGGCTCCTCTCTTCCGGAGAGTAGTTCAAATTTCCCAAAGTAAATATATCGTTGTTTTTGTTCGAAATTTGCATGCACTTCTGAATGCGGATCAATAGTTCTCTGAGCCCAAATGGCTTTTTAAGGTAGTCGCTGCAACCAACCTCAAACCCGTTTGCAACACTGCTGTCGTCGCTGATTGAGGAAATCGGGGTTCTCGGACTGGACTCAACATTTAAACACAAAATTAACCGTTTGGTTAAATATATTACCAAATTACGCTTAACTACCTGATTTTGTCATAATCGAGCAAAGCCAGTTTTATGCTTGAAATAATAATTTCCGGATCGTCATTTTGAATATAGTGCCCGGAGCTTGAACTATAAAAGAATTTACCATACCTGAGCGGATTAATTAACTCAATCCAGCTCTTAATCTGTATGCTTTTGTTTATCCTGAACATCTTTTCGTGGTCGTATAAAGAATGTGCCGCCACCGGGTCTCCGGGATACCCTCCGGCCACTACAAAATGGACAGGTACGTCGGGTAAAGGATTTCTACTACATAACTCAAAGCCTGTCTTGCCAAATTCCCGCTGAGCTTTCATCTCTTCAACAACAAACTTAGGGCCCTGAGCCATATATTCATCGGCCGACTTGTCATATTCTAAATAAAGAGAATCAATCTGTTTCTCGGTTAAACCTATTTCCCTGTAAGGTAATCTTCCACCACCCTTATTTTTGACAAAATCGTGGGGATCGACAAAAATGAGCCCTGCAATTTCATTTGGATACATCGAGGCATAGCACCTGACAATTGCTGCTCCCCAGGAATGTCCTATAAGTATGTAGGGAGGATTGAGCCCTTTTTCAAGAAGAGATTGATGAAGAATTTTTGCTATATGATCTATGGTAGGTATTTGTCCGTCATCTTCGGAACTTCCAATTCTTGGCCTGTTATATGCGAAAGTCGCATTTCCCTTTGATACCTCCCTGATAATAGGCAGCCAGTATTCGAAATCCGTTCCCCGGCCGTTTTCAAAAACTATTACCGGTTTTCCTTTTTGGTTGTTTTCCATCCCATAGGTAATCGTTTCTACCTTGAATCCATTCACCGGTATTAAGTCCAGGTTGGGAAAGGCTTTCTTTTTATTTGCCAGAACAACTTCAAGTAAGGGGTTCCATCTTTTGTCGGAATAAAGCGATTTAAAATCCGGGTCCGACTTTATGCTCCCCAAATTGGTGTAATTCATTAATGTCGCAATATAATTTAAATTACAGAAAGCACTGTCGGGGTAGTTTGCCAAAGCCCACGAACATGCAGCGTTATATCGGTGGTTAATTGTTATTTTGGAATCAGGCGCTTTAAATGCATCGGAAAACGCAAAGGCCGATTTCTTAAAATCTTTTACGCGATACAAAGAGTCTGCTTTTCTAATAAGAACGTCATATTTGCCGGCATTAGACTGACCAGATAAAGATGCTGAGCAAATTAAAAGGGCCAAAAATAAAGTTGTTGTTTTCATATATTAAAATTTTAATACTGCATCTGTGCTATCTGAAAAAGCATTTGCTGAATTTAAAAACTCGCGCATTACATTAAAATCTTCGCCATTTATCATAGAGCTAAAATTGTGTACTCTCAGCATTGCTTTAATGAATATATCAGGTTCTCCCCGGCGGGAGAGTTTACGTAATGCCAATAAATAATCTTCACGAAAAACATTCGGGATAATTATTTTAGATTCTCCCGCTTTTGATAATTCGGCATTCATCATAACTCGCGAAATACGTCCATTTCCATCAAGAAAAGGGTGAATCTCACTGGTCATAAACATCATAAAGACAGCTTTCGCAAAAGGAGAGCTAAGAGTATTATAGTAATCAAATCCTTTAATAAGAGTTCCTTTAACCAAATTAAAATCTACAAAGGACGTGTCTCCCGCAAAATTATTTTTGTCTTTAAATTCCCCGGGCATTTTACTCTTTCGGGATGCAAGCATTACCCGGTGACGATATTGCAGAATTTCGATTAACTCTTCCGATGACTTTGGTGTAATGAACATCTCTTTACAATTTGAGACAATATAATATGTACCCAATACATCGTGCGAATCATCATTACGAGCAGGTAAAGGTTTATTGGTGTCAATTATATTTTTAGCTTCGTCAACCTCAAATCGGGTTCCTTCTATATAGTTTGAGAAATAGCTTTCAAAAAAAGCGAAATTTCTATAAGCTTTGTCACTAAGATTTTTATCGGGCAACCGTTCAAAATCCTTTTTCAGCAATGAAGTATAAAGCGAATTAAATAGATCAATTCTGTTAGGATCATACGGGAATCCAAAGGCTCTGGCTGCGGCCAGAGGTGATGTGAGGACGGCTGAAGAACGTGTAGATAACAAAGCACCAATTATGTTATTCAATTTATCAAATTCCGATTCCATCTTCAGAAGCTTAGACAGGTCTTTTGCACTGTCCCTGAGAGCATTTATTGCATTCTCGCCATTTACACGAATAAATTGTTCCAGTTTGTCCTCAATCTCCTTTCGTGGCAGTGTTTTGGATTCCGCTCCTCCTTTTCTTGAAACTTGCATATTCTCCAGAAAAGCACGTTCTCTTTGTGAAGCAAACAATCCTTCAATAAAAGGAACATCTTTTTCGAGACCACCGTTCCCTTCCAAAAGATGAACTGTCACACCGGGGAACAATATGTTTTTTGTATAAGTATAAGTCAAGAAAATATGACCACCTTGTGTAGGTGCAAACTCAAAAGCCGAACGATGGCTAATAACTGCTTTTGGATATAACCGTCCTAAAACCATAAACAGGTTACGCCTGATAATTACTTCCGGAGTATCCACAAAATTAGACGTATAAATTTTTGCAGCTATTTTCCTGACAACTCCTTGTTTTATGAGTTTTGATAATTGCTTTGATTCGGCCAAATCCGATGTAGCAAATAGTATCTCTTGCAGGTGTAGTGGGATATTTTTTTCCATTATAATTGCCGTTTGCTACAAAAATAGATAATTTTGTCGATTATAACGCTATTGTAAGATAATTTTGTCGATTATAATATTCAGGCGTATATCTTTTTTTAAACATATTTTTCACTCCAATATTTTGAATTGTCCACAACAGCAGCAGATCAGCAATATCCAACTATATAAGAGCCTATAACCATAAAATAATGCCGATTCTCTTAACAATCCTCTCTACTGTTTTAGGTTTGATTCCATTCCTTTTCGACGGCAAGAGTGAGGTATTTTGGTTTGCTTTTGCTGTTGGTACTATGGGCGGATTGTTATTCTCGATAATCGCTTTAGTATTATTCATGCCTATTTGGGTACCCACAAAAAGATAAAACTGACTAATTATATTCTTTTCTAAGCCGGTACCCC
>Ga0209540_10000775_pt1 | contig 26720 bp, 24 predicted proteins | sample BarGraIncu01121A_FD_184501 | JGI IMG/M metagenome (GOLD analysis project Ga0209540, IMG submission 184501) | Arctic peat soil microbial communities from Barrow, Alaska - Barrow Graham LP Incubations 011-21A (SPAdes) (version 2) | ecosystem: Environmental > Terrestrial > Soil > Wetlands > Peat... | reverse complement strand
ACTCAATTTCACATCTTTTGTAAAAATATTATGTAATTTTGGCACAATCGGAAAAGATAAAAGACAAAAGTAGAAAGACAAAGTGGTTCAAACCCCGGGCTGTTTGAAGAGTCCTTTGTGACCCTTTGTGGTAAAGCTGAAAAATTAACCACGAAGGACCACAAAGTATCCCGATAGCTATCGGGACGAAAAGGAACACAATGGAGAGAAATCAAAAAACTACTTTTTCAAAAGTCCTTAAGAGGTGGGTTTAAAGATATTAAGCAGCAAAAAGTAAGGAGTAACATATAGATGGAAAAAAAATTCAGGAAACCTGTCAGTGAGATATTACTTCCGGATATTCTTGACGGAGATGGTGATATAATACCTATTATTGCTGATGGGGATGATGGTGAGCTTGAGGATGTTGAGGTTCCGGAGGCGATTCCAATACTATCGTTGAGGAATACTGTACTATTCCCCGGGGTGGTTCTTCCCATTTCCATTGGTCGTCCGAAATCGATTCAGTTAATTAAGGATGCCTACCGCAATAATAAAATAGTAGGAACTGTTGCTCAAAAAGATCCGGATATTGAAAATCCTGAGTTTCAGGACCTTCATACTATTGGAACTATAGGACAGATTGTCAAGCTTCTTGAGATGCCCGACGGTTCAACGACTGCAATTATCCAGGGACGGAAAAGAATGATGTTGCAGGAGCTTGTTTCAGACGATCCATACTTCATTGCAAAGGTCAAAACAATTCCTGAAATGAAACCTGATATCCTTAGCAAGGATTTTGATGCGATTGTTGGCTCTCTGAAAGATTTATCCCTCAAGATAATTAAGATCAATCCGAATATAAGTCCTGAAGCCTCCTTTGCAATTAAGAACATTGAGAATAATACTTATCTCATTAATTTCATCTGTTCAAATACGGATATTAAGGTTCAGGATAAGCAAAAGCTGCTGGAAATAAACAGCTTGCGCGACAGAGGGTTTATGTTGCTCGAGTTTCTCGTACAGGAAATCCAGGTTCTGGAACTCAAAAATGAATTACAATCAAAAGTCAAAAGCGATCTTGATCAGCAGCAAAGGGAATTTCTGTTGCATCAGCAGATGAAGACCATTCAGAATGAACTTGGTGGAAGCCCGGTTGAAAAAGAGATGGAGGAGTATGTTAAAAAGGCTGATAACAAAAAATGGAACACTGAAGTTAAAAAGGTATTCGATAAAGAACTCGATAAACTCCATCATCTGAACCCGGCTGCAGCAGAGTATTCAGTTCAGGTCAACTATATTCAGACTCTTCTTGATCTTCCATGGGACTTCTTTTCTGAAGATAATCTCGATCTTATTAACGCAAGGAATGTACTTGACTCAGATCATTTCGGGCTCGATGAGGTCAAAGAAAGAATTCTGGAACATCTTGCGGTTTTGAAACTTAAAGGCGATCTCAAATCTCCTATTCTCTGTCTTTATGGCCCTCCCGGAGTAGGTAAAACATCTCTTGGAAAGTCAGTAGCCAAAGCACTCAACAGAAAGTATGTCAGAATGTCACTTGGCGGATTACATGATGAGGCAGAAATCAGAGGACATAGAAAAACGTATATAGGAGCGATGCCGGGAAGAATAATCCAGAATATTAAGAGAGCCGGTTCTTCAAATCCTGTTTTTATTCTTGATGAAATAGACAAAGTAGGACAGGATTTCAGGGGTGATCCATCTTCTGCATTGCTGGAAGTACTTGATCCTGAACAGAACAGCACCTTCTTTGACAACTTCCTCGAAATGGAATATGATCTGTCAAAAGTGTTATTCATAGCTACCGCAAATAATCTTGCTACTATCAGTCCTGCTCTGAGAGACAGAATGGAACTGATCGAAATAACCGGATATCTGGTAGAAGAGAAACTTGAGATAGCAAAACGGCACCTCTTTCCGAAACAGCTTGAAAATCACGGAGTAAAGCCTGAACAGATTAGCATTGACAATAAGGTTATGGAGATTCTTATTGAAAAATATACCAGGGAATCAGGGGTGCGTGAACTTGATAAGCGTATAGCAAAAATAATAAGGGTAACCGCCAAAAATATAGCATCTGATACAAAATATGACACTGTTCTTTCAGCCGCTATGCTGGAGGAAATGCTTGGCCCTCCAAAATATACGCGTGATCTTTATTCAGGGAATGAGCAGGCAGGTGTAGTAACAGGACTTGCATGGACCGCGGCCGGAGGAGAGATTTTATTTGTAGAAACAAGCCTGAGCAGAGGTACTGGAAAGCTGACCCTTACAGGTAATCTTGGCGAGGTTATGAAGGAGTCTGCAATAATTGCCCTGGAATACCTTAAATCAAACGCAGAGCTGCTTGAACTTCCTGACAACTTCTCTGAGAAATGGAATATTCATATCCATGTACCTGAAGGAGCTATACCAAAAGACGGACCATCAGCCGGAATAACAATGGCAACTTCAATAGCTTCTGCTTTCACCCAGAGAAAAGTAAAAAAATACCTGGCAATGACAGGTGAGATAACACTGAGGGGAAAAGTTCTTCCTGTAGGCGGAATTAAAGAAAAAATCCTTGCAGCAAAAAGGGCCAGTATAAAAGAGATTATCATTTCAGAAGAGAACAGGAAAGATGTTGAGAACATTAAGGAAATATATATAAAGGGACTGAAATTCCATTATGTTGAGTCAATCATGGGTGTTCTTGAACTTGCCTTGCTTCAGCAAAAGGTAAAGAATCCCAAAAAAATAACATTCGAATGAAGAAAATAGCTGTTTTTCCTGGTTCATTTGACCCCTTCACAATTGGACATGAAGGTATTATCCGGCGGTCCATCAGCCTGTTCGATGAGATCATAATCGCGGTAGGTGCTAATGTCATGAAAAAAAACTTCTATTCACTTGAAACGAGAAAGGAAATGATTAACCTCGTTTTTAAAAATGAACCAAAAGTAAGAGTTGATCATTACGAGGGACTCACGGTAGATTATTGTAAAAGGAACGGAGCCGGTTATCTTCTTCGGGGGTTGAGAACAGCCGCTGATTTTGAGTTCGAAAGAGCAATTGGTCAGGTAAATAAATCACTGGCTCCAGATATTGAATCAGTATTTTTGCTTACCGTTCCTGAACATTCATTTATTAATTCTACAATCGTACGGGACATAATTAAAAGCGGTGGCGATGCATCCAAGTTTGTTCCTGCTGCTATTAATCTTAAGAATTACAAACGCGTTGACGATTAAATATCATTACCTGAGAATTGAACAATTGATCAGATCCATCAACGATAACCAGGCGCTGCTCTTAACAGAATTCAACTCATCTGGGAAAAGCCATTCAACTTTTGTTATACCCTCGGATTTCTGAGGCTCAATTATCATCTTTCCATCATATTTCATCAGAAACCAGCTTGTTTTCTTGAGGTATGATATGCCTTCCCAGCTATATGTATGATAACTTGGATATATTGACTTTACTATAGTATGGCCTGTGATTCCGCATTCTTCAGAGACTTCCCTTAAAGCGCATGTCTCTGGTTCTTCTCCTTGTTCAATATGCCCTTTTGGCAAATCAAGTTTCCCTTTTTTTTCGATAAATAGGTACCTGCCTGATGTATGCCTGACCAATCCGCCGGCAGCGCCGACTTCAGTAAAATAAATTCTGAAGATCTTCCAGATATGCTTTATATCCGGACCATAGACATTTATGGCTGTAATGCTCTTATTTGATTGAAAATCAGCAATTATCTTATAAAGTTCTTTTGTATCATAGAATTTATGGAATAAGCCGTATTTTTGTAACCTGTCAGGTTCGGGGCTTATCATTATAAATCTGTTCTCGAAATGAACTTTAAACATACTCAAATGGGGAATTTTGAAAAACAAACAGCTGAATATCTTTTACAAATTAAAGCAATTAAATTGCAACCATCAAATCCTTTTACATGGGCTTCGGGATGGAAATCACCTATCTATTGTGATAATCGTAAAACTCTTTCATATCCGGAAGTGCGGTCTTATATACGCCACTCCTTTGCTGAAATGATAAAAGATATCTATCCGCAAGCTGATATAATTGCAGGTGTTGCAACAGGAGCGATTGCACATGGAGCTCTCGTTGCAGACAAGCTTGGATTGCCATTTATTTATGTTCGATCGGGAGCAAAGGAACATGGACTTGGCAACCAGATTGAGGGATATTATGAGAAAGGGCAGAAGGTTGTAGTTATTGAAGATCTGATATCAACAGGGGGCAGCAGCCTGAGCGCTGTGAATGCTCTGAAGGAATCAGGCTGTGAAGTTCTGGGTATGGTAGCAATATTTACATACGAATTTAAAAAAGCTTCAGATGCCTTTGCTTCTGAAAAATGCAAACTGAATACTTTAAGTAATTATTCCATGCTTATTGAAACAGCCGTCAAAACTGGTTATATAGGCGAGGAAGAAGTTGAAACTCTGAAAAAGTGGAGACTAGATCCGGCCGGGTGGGGGGTGAAATAGAATTTTATTATGACCAATCTATCATATTTTGAAAGCAGGTCCGGAAAGTTGAGCTGCAAAGCTGAAGCGGTTTTTGCATTTGTAAGTGATCTAAGGAATTTCGAAAGATTCATCCCAAAGGGGAGTATCAGTAACTGGAATGCTGAAAAAGAAACTTGCAGTTTCAGTGCATCAATGCTTGGAACGGTAACAGTAAGGATCGCTGAAAAGGAGAAATACAAAAAAGTAATTTTTACCGGAGATGCCTTGAAGAAAAATGATTTTTCGATAACCCTGGTCATATCAGATAATGCTGAAAGCCCTGCAGATGTGAGGATAATGTTGAGTGCTGATCTCAATCCGATAATGAAGATGATGGCAGCTAAACCTATAGACCAGTTCCTCGAAATGCTTATTAATGAAATGGAACGCTTCAGAGACTGGGGAAACATTAAAGAATAAATTCTATCTCTTTAAATGCGTATTCAAGAATTTCTCCGTTTTGCTTCTCAATTTTTAACATGCCATAATCACCAACACCCAGTATTCTTCCGGTATACGTGCTGTTAATATCCCTGTATTTACACCACTCATTTAAACGGTAAAGTCTCGAAACATACTCCTTCTTTATTTGAACTGAATTTCCTGAAATCAGTCGCTTGTACCTTTTATCGAGATCGGATTCCAGCATTTTAAGACACGACGGGAGATTAAAAGTGGTTCCAGATAAGAGACTAAGTGATACCGGATTGGGCGCATTGCTCAGGAACTTTTCCTGGTTGATATTAATGCCGATACCTGCAATTGTAAAATCAATTGTATTGCCAATCAGAGAGCTGTTAATCAAAAGACCTGCTATTTTGTCATTGTTTACCCAAATGTCATTTGGCCATTTTATTGAACAATCAGGAATAAACCTCATCAAAAAATCACAAATCCCGAGCGATATAGCCATCGAAATAAGAAACTGATCTTCAGGCTTTATAAATGAAGGATAGAGTATTATGCTGATTAATAAATTCTTACCATCTTCGCTTTCCCATTTATTTCCGGAATAACCCCGCCCGGCTGACTGATAATTGGTATATACAATTGTCCCTTCCGGGAGTTTATTCTTTTTCAAAAGGTCAGCTGCATGAATATTTGTTGATGGCAGGTTTTTAAAAAATAATAAATTTGAACCTATTATCATGATTAGTAATGATTTAATTAATAAGAGTTCATTTTTATTCCCGGTTTTTTTCTGCCGGTTAAGATTGGCATTGAAATTGCAAAAGAGCAATACAGTAACAAAAATACAGATTAAAGTGGTACTTTTGCGACTTAATATAAAACCAATAAATATTGATGAAGAAAAAGTCTGACGGAGCTGATGTCCTTTTAGTAAGTGTGATGAAAGGTATTTTTGAGAAGAAAGGACAAAATGTTCTAAAAATTGATTTAAGGAAACTGGAAAACAGGATTGCAGATTATTTTGTCATTTGTCATGCCGCTTCAGGAACACAGGTTAGCGCTATTTGTGATTCAGTGGATGACTCCGTTAGAAAGGAAGCTCTGGAAAAACCATTACATGTTGAAGGCCTCGATAATTGTTTCTGGGTACTACTCGACTATGGTAATGTAATTGTTCATGTTTTTCTTGAGGAGTACAGGAATTTTTACAGTCTGGAGTCGCTCTGGGCTGATGCAGCAATTGAAAAAATGGAAGATAAAATACAGTAAGTTAAATATTTATGACAGAAAATACAAATAATAGTCAGCCACCGGACAAAAAACCTGATAAGAATTTAAAACCACGTTTTAATACTAACTGGATTTTTGCAGTTCTTGCTGTTTCTCTTATTCTTTTTTCGTTGTTTAACAACACGAAAGAAGTGCAGCAAGCAACCATCAGCGAAATAAAGGAGATGATCAAAAGTCGTGACATTGAAAAAGTATATATTGTAAACAAGGAGCAGGCCGAAATCTATCTTAAAAAAGAAGCGTTGGAATCTGGAAGATATCCAAAACTGCCAAAGCCCGGAACTGGTTTTGGATTTTCAGCCCCAAAACCAAACTATATTATTACAATTGGGGATCTTAGCAGTTTTATATCTGATTTCAAGGAATATCAGAAAAGTGCCGGCTACATTGATAACGATCTTATTTCTCCGGTTTATCAGACACGTAAAAACTGGGTTGGTGATTTACTCTCATGGCTTTTACTGCCTGTATTATTAATTGGTTTCTGGCTGTTTATGATGAAAAGGATGTCGGGAGGAGGAGCAGGAGGAGCGGGTGGTATTTTTAGCGTTGGAAAATCGCGTGCCCAGATTTTCGATAAGGATACAAATGTTAAGTTAAATTTCAATGATGTTGCCGGCCTTGAAGAGGCTAAGACAGAAGTCATGGAAATAGTTGATTTTCTTAAGAATCCAAAAAAATATACGAGCCTGGGCGGTAAGATTCCCAAAGGTGCACTGTTGATAGGCCCTCCTGGAACAGGAAAAACCATGCTTGCCAAAGCTGTAGCCGGTGAAGCAAACGTACCATTCTTCTCAATCTCAGGTTCAGATTTCGTTGAAATGTTTGTAGGGGTTGGAGCTTCAAGAGTAAGAGATCTCTTTAAACAGGCAAAGGAAAAGGCACCCTGTATAGTATTTATTGATGAAATAGATGCAGTGGGTCGTGCAAGAGGACGAAATGCAAATTTTGGATCGAACGACGAAAGAGAAAACACTCTTAACCAGCTTCTTACTGAGATGGACGGCTTCGGTACAAATATGGGTGTGATAATCCTTGCTGCCACAAACAGGGCAGATATTCTCGACAGAGCGCTGATGCGCGCAGGCCGGTTTGACCGCCAGATACATGTTGAACTTCCTGACATAGTAGAAAGAGAAGCTATATTTAAAGTTCACCTTCGTCCAATCAAGCTCGAGAAAAATTTTGATATAGCCTTCATGGCCAAACAGACTCCCGGCTTCTCTGGAGCTGATATTGCAAATGTCTGCAACGAAGCTGCCCTTATAGCTGCCAGGAAAAACAAAACTGTTGTTGAGAAACAGGATTTTCTTGATGCTGTCGACCGTATTGTAGGGGGACTGGAAAGAAAAACAAAGATCATTTCACCTGAAGAGAAAAAGACAATTGCATATCATGAGGCAGGACATGCAACTGTAAGCTGGTTACTGGAATATGCCAGTCCTCTTCTTAAAGTTACAATTATACCTCGCGGCAGGGCTCTTGGGGCAGCATGGTATCTTCCGGAAGAACGGCAGCTTACAACGCGCGAACAGATTCTTGATGAGATGGCATATGCACTCGGAGGCAGAGCATCCGAAGAACTTATATTCGGAAGAATCTCTACAGGAGCGCTTAGCGATCTTGAAAAGATTACCAAGCAGGCGTATGCCATGGTTTCATTTTTCGGAATGAGTGACAAGGTTGGAAATATCAGTTTCTACGATTCATCGGGACAATCTGATTTTGGTTTCACAAAGCCTTACAGCGAAAAAACGGCAGAACTTATAGATCAGGAAGTTAACCTGATAATTGCAGAATCATACATCAGGGCTAAGGAAGTTCTTAAAAACAACATGAAAGGGCTTACCGAACTTGCAGAACTTCTTCTTGAAAAAGAGGTAATTTTCAGCGAAGATCTTGAAAGGATTTTCGGTAAAAGAAAGGCTGACTTATTAAAGGACGAAAAAGAAGCCGGAGCCAAAGCTGCCCTTTTAATGAATAATAAGGAGATTGTCACAGAAGTCAAAAAAGAGAAAAAATCAGCCAAATCTGCCTCTGAGAAAACAAAAGTAAAATCAGGGAAAAAAGAAACCGTCACAGAAGATACATCTCCCGAGAAAACTGTGAAAAAAGCTAAATCAAAAAGTAAAGAATAAAATACTGAAGTTTTGAATACTTTTTTCAGAAGGACCTTAACCGGAGCATGGATTGTAATATTCATAATGGGAGGGTTTTGGCTCCATCCGGTTTCTTTTTTTATTACCGGACTTGTACTGGTCATCGGAACGCAGTATGAATATTTCCTGATGGTAAGGAACATAGGTGTGAGGCCTCAGATGGTACCTGGCATTATCACCGGGATTACAGCATATACTATTTCAACACTCGTTGCATCAGGATTGATTCCAAAGAAAATATTCCTTGTTCTTATCCCGATGATGTTGCTTATGATGGTTGCTGAATTGTACAGACGACAGGATAAACCATTCGATTCACTGGCACATACTTTTTTTTCAGTCCTTTATACTGCTGTGCCGTTCTCAATGTTCCCGTTTTCAGCATTCTCAAGAACCGGGCTTAATTCGATACTCCCCCATGACAAAATCATTTTTTCACCGGGAATAATTATTGGTTTTTTTATCCTCATATGGGCAAATGACACAGGAGCCTATCTGACCGGGATGTCTTTCGGGAGTCACAAATTGATGGAACGAATCTCCCCAAAAAAAACCTGGGAAGGTCTTATCGGAGGTATTATAATTGCTTCTGTCGTTGCCTGGTTCCTATCCGGCTGGCTGGGTGTAGTAGATAAAATACATTGGGTCGTTATAGCTCTGATAGTTTCTTTTGCAGGTACTTACGGAGATCTGGTAGAATCAATGCTTAAAAGAAGCACCGGTGTAAAGGACTCAGGAACCATAATGCCCGGCCATGGGGGATTTCTCGACAGGTTCGACAGCACTATAGTATCTTTTCCGCTAGTATATCTTTTTATATCTCTTTTTGGTTGATTGACAGGACTTGATTAGTTTTGTGCAAATTTTAAATAGATGAGAATTCATATTCACAAAGAAGGGTATAAGATATTAGGATTTGGTTTTATAGGCTTGCTGATCCTTAATATCATTGTTACTCTTCTATGGGCAGATTCAGGAATTGTAAGGTGGACTTTTTTCTTCTGCTCTTTTATGCTTTATATTTTTTTACTCTTTTTTTTCAGATTACCTGCCCGCTACCTCGAAACTGATCCGGGCCTTATTTATGCTCCTGCTGACGGGAAAGTTGTAGTTATTGAAGAGACTATGGAGAATGAGTATTTTAAGGATATGCGTCTGCAGGTTTCGATTTTTATGTCCCCTTTCAATATGCATAGTAACAGATACCCTGTATCAGGAAAGGTAAAATATGTCTGTTATCATTCGGGTCAGAATATGGTTGCCTGGCATCCTAAATCTTCCGAACTGAACGAGAGAAGCACAATTGTAATAAGAACCAGTAATGGAACTGAAGTAATGGTCAGGCAGATAGCAGGTGCGATGGCCCGCAGGATTGTTACTTATGCTAAAGAGAATATAGATGTAAAACAGGGAGACGAACTTGGGTTTATTAAATTTGGATCAAGAGTAGATGTTTTTTTGCCGATTGGCACTGAAATTGAGATCCCAATACTTCAGCAGGTAAAGGCAAATAAAAGTATCATTGCCAAAATCTGAAAAATGTTTGACCATATGAGCAGAACAGATGATAGAATAATTGATGTTACAAATGATGTCAAATGGATAGGGATACTTGACTATGATATCAGGACCTTCGATATAGTGATGCATACCGATTTCGGGACAACCTATAACTCCTATTTTATTAATGCAGAAAAGAAGGCAATAGTAGAGGTTGCCAAAGAAAAATTCAGTGAAACATATATCAGCAAACTCCGATCGGTTACTGATCCTGCAGAGATTCAATATATTATTCTGGATCATACCGAACCCGACCATTCCGGCAGTTTGCATCTTCTTCTCGATCTGGCGCCCTCTGCAACAGTTGTTGGCAGCGGAAATGCCATCAGGTATCTTGAAGATATAGTTAATAAGCCTTTCAAATCGCTGATTGTAAAAGATGGTGATTCACTGGACCTTGGGAATAAAACGCTCAGGTTCTTTTCGGCACCAAATCTCCATTGGCCCGATTCGATGCTGACACTGCTGGTTGAGGACAAGGTATTGTTCACGTGCGATGTATTCGGTGCTCACTATTGTTCTTCAGAAATGTACAGCGACTTCAGCACGCAGTACACAGAATCTTTTAAGTACTATTTTGACATTATAATGAGACCTTTCAGCAGATTTATGCTGAAAGCTGTTGAGAAGGTAAAATCACTTGATATTGATTTTATTTGCCCGGGTCATGGCCCGATCCATAAAGAAAATATTCTGAAAGCAATTGAGCTTTCTGAAAGGTATGCAGATCAGTACATGCAGATTGTGTCTGAAAAAAACAAGATGAATATTCTGATCGCCTACGTCTCAGCTTATGGTTATACAGAAGAGGCAGCCAGGCTTATTGCTGAAGGAATTCTCGAGACGGAGGATATTACTGTGGATATTACAGATATTGAGAATATTTCTTTAGAAGAACTGGAAGACAAGTTAATAATGGCAGATGGGTTAATTATTGGTTCGCCAACAATTAATCAGAATACATTACTTCCCGTTTATAAGTTATTTGCATTGATAAATCCAATACGGGATAAAGGCAAACTGGGCGGGGCTTTTGGATCGTATGGCTGGAGTGGCGAGTCGCCAAATTTAATTCTCGAAAACCTTCGCCTGCTTAAACTGAAAATATTTGAAGAAACAGCTGCATTCAAATTTTCTGCAGAAAACAACAAAAAAGAATACTTAAAGGAATTCGGAAGAAGTTTTGCGCAGAGATATATTCAGGAATGTGGTCACACAAAAAATCCCGGTAATTAGCCGGGAGTTTTATTAACAGCTTATGAAATTTCAATCTTCCTTGTGATCTTGTTTTTTTCCTCTTCCTGTTTGGGCAGAACTACAGTGAGAATTCCATCTTTATAATTTGCTTCTATTTTTTCCCTGTTTACATTTTCCGGAATATAGAAACTTCTGCTGAATGCTTTGTAACTGAATTCTTTTCTCCTGTATCCGTCTTTGCTTTCTTCCGAATCATTTTTCGTCTCCGATGAGATTGTAAGAACATCCTCATTCATATCAATTTTCAGATCTTTCTTATCAATTCCAGGAATGGCGAAATCAAGAACATAATTTTTGTCATCTTCCCTGATGTTCACAGCTGGCTTTAATGTATTCCCGTTTGAGAGTACCGGGGAAAAGTTATCTTCAAAAATATCCGGCATGTAGAATGGCCTGAAACTTCTTCTTGTAAATGTTGGTAACATGATATTGTCCTCCTTTAATTTTAGTTTAATATTTAATCATTTGAAGGTTTATTTTCAAACTTCATTCCAAATTGATTAAAGTGACAAAATGGCACATTGATTAAATCCATTACGGACAATATGGCATGCAGAATGCCTCTCCCCAAACCACTCACACAATAGGGAGGGGCTTAAAACATCCCCCGCTCTCCGGGGATCGGGGGACAGGAGGGGGTGAGGCCATTTACTTCTAAAGGTGGCAGAGCCATAGGGAGAGAGTATCCAATATTTTTAGCGAATTTCAAAAATTTGAAGTAGGTTTGTGTAAAGAAATGCCTCTGGCAATGAAAACAACATTAAGAAACATTCTTATATTTTGTGGAATCCTGCTTTTGCTTGGTTGTGCATGGTTTTTCCGGAATATTGTTGTTTACATTTTGGTATCAGGCGTTTTTTCTATCATGGGCCGGCCTCTTGTAGATCTCTTTTGTAAAATCAGAATAAAGAAATGGTCTTTTCCCCGGTCACTCAGCGCACTTTTAACGCTTGTGACAATATGGGGATTTATTATTCTGTTTTTTGTTATTTTCGTTCCTCTTGTAACCCGGCAGATAAATTATTTCTCAACAATCGACAGCGAAAAAATTGTTCAGATTGTTGCCGGACCAATAAATAAAGTTGAGAACCTGGTAAGGGCAATAAATAAGGATATTCCACAAAACATCACTATCCAGGATTATATTGTAAAAAAGGTTGCCGGAATTCTCAGTATTGACATGATACAGAATTTTATAGGCTCTATTATTGGAATTCTTGGAAACGTCATTATAGCTATTTTCTCAATAACATTTATTACATTTTTCTTTCTGAAAGATCAGCGATTATTCTTTGAATCAATATTAATGTGGGTGCCCGATAAATATGTAGAGAATGTAACCAGGGCTCTTAATTCAATTAAAAACCTTCTTACACGGTATTTTATAGGAATAGTGATTCAAAGCACATGTATTATGATTCTCGTGACTATCGGAATGACTATTGCCGGTATCGACTTTCAACAGGCGCTGGTAATGGGACTTATAATCGGAATTTTAAATGTTATACCATATGCCGGACCATGGATCGGATTGGCGATAGCAATTACGATGGGTGTAGCTTCGCATATTAACCAGGATATAACGACTGTTGTAGTACCACTGGTAACATACATGATAATTGTAGAAGTTATAACACATTTAATAGATAATATTGTATTCCAGCCGGTTATATTTTCCAATAGTGTCAGAGCTCATCCTCTTGAAGTCTTCATTGTTGTACTTGCTGCAGGATTTGCTGCCGGAATACCTGGTATGATATTGGGGATACCAGCTTATACTGTACTAAGGGTATTTGCACGTGAGTTCTTTTATAACTTAAAGGCTGTACAGAAAATAACCTCTGGTTTATCTGGTGAAAATATTGGAAACAAAACCCAGATGCCATTCAGTTCAAATGATGTTTCAGGTACAGTATAGATAGTTAACCATGTCTTAAGAATCTTTCTAAAGAGAAACGAGGAGTTATATGGGGAAATATTTTTCTTTTTTGAACAGGCTATTCCTTTTTTATTATAATGGATTCAGGAATATGTCAGGCTGGGGAAGAAAAGTATGGGTGATTATCCTGATTAAACTTTTTATTATGTTTGCTATATTGAAGATCTTCTTTTTCCCGGATTTTCTTTATAAAAACTGGCATAGCAACAAAGAGAGAACAGAGCATGTCCTCGAACAATTAACTAATTCATCTGATAACAATGATAGACAACATTGATTTAAGTCTTGTTGACTGGTCAAGAGCTCAATTTGCCCTGACGGCAATTTACCACTGGCTATTTGTCCCTCTTACTCTGGGACTATCCTTCATTTTAGCCATAATGGAGACCATTTATGTTAAAACAGGCAATGAAGAATGGAAAAGGATTACCCGGTTTTGGTTGACTCTTTTTGGAATAAACTTCGCCATTGGGATTGCAACAGGTATAATCCTGGAATTTGAGTTCGGTACGAACTGGTCAAATTATTCCTGGTTTGTCGGAGATATTTTTGGTGCTCCGCTTGCAGTTGAAGCTATTCTGGCTTTTTTCCTTGAGTCGACTTTCGTGGCTGTTATGTTTTTCGGCTGGAATAAAGTGAATAAAAAAATTCACCTTGTTTCTACATGGCTCGTTGCTATCGGAGCCAATCTCTCTGCGCTCTGGATTCTTGTTGCCAACGCATGGATGCAACATCCTGTAGGCATGATATTTAATCCTGATACTGCACGGAATGAAATGGTTAATTTCTGGGCAGTTCTCTTTAATCCGGTGGCAGTAGATAAGTTTCTGCATACCATTTCATCGGGTTTCCTGCTTGCCTCAATGTTCGTTCTTGGAATAAGTGCCTGGTACCTGCTTAGAAAAAGGGAAGAGCAGATGGCTAAAAAAAGCATGATTATAGCAGGAGTATTCGGACTTTTATCTTCTCTGATGGTTGCATATACCGGAGATGAATCTGCCAGAACAATATCAAAAGTGCAGCCTGTTAAATTTGCTTCCATGGAAGCACTTTACGATGGAAAAAGCAATGCCGGATTAATTGCTTTCGGTGTGCTGAAAGATTCGGATCAAAAAATAGGAGATAAGAAGGTAAGGGAATTTGCTTTCAAAATTCAGATACCAGGCCTCCTTTCAGTTCTTACGACTGGCGACAGAGATACATATGTTCCCGGACTTAAAGATTATATATCGGGGAATGAGAAACTGGGAATAATTTCAACAGCTGAAAAGATGCAGAGTGGCAAGTTTGCTATGGATGTTCTAAAATCTTACAAAAGAGCCAGACTTACAAATGATACTGCACAGGTTTCTGCTATAAAAGGTGTCTTTAAAGAAAAAGAGTTCAACGAAAAATATTGGAGATACTTCGGCTATGCTTCGGTTAATAAACCTGAAGATGTTATCCCTGATGTACCCGGGTCATTTTATTCCTTTCACCTGATGGTCGTGTTGGGATTTCTATTTATAATGATTTTTTCAGTAGCGCTTTACCTTCTTTTTAAAGATACCATTTCAGGCAATAAATGGTTTTTATGGATTGCTTTTCTGTCAATACCTCTGCCTTATATTGCCAGCGAACTTGGTTGGGTACTTACGGAAATAGGCAGGCAGCCATGGATAATTCAGGATATGATGACTGTATCAAAAGCTGTTTCACAGATCAGTGCCGGGACGGTTATTACAACATTCATTCTTTTTACAGTTCTGTTTACGGGATTGCTGATTTCGGAGGTATCAATAATGGTAAAACAGATTAAAACCGGGCCTAAACATTAGGAGGATAAGATTATGACCGCAATGATTTCTCAAATTTTCCTGCAGCATTACTGGTGGATTATTATATCAATACTTGCCAGCCTGCTTGTCTTTCTTATGTTCGTTCAGGGAGGTCAATCTATGATCTATTCGATTCCCAAAAGCGATATTCAAAAATCAATGATTATTAATTCGCTTGGACGTAAGTGGGAATTTACTTTTACTACTCTTGTCACATTTGGCGGAGCCTTTTTTGCCTCCTTCCCTCTATTCTATTCAACAAGTTTCGGCGGTGCTTACTGGGTCTGGATAGCTATATTATTCAGCTTTATAGTACAGGCAGTAGCTTACGAATTCAGATCTAAACCTGATAATATGCTAGGGCGTAAAACTTTTGACATGTTTCTGTTCCTGAACGGTTCTCTTGGTCCATTCCTGATAGGTGTAGCAGTTGCGACTTTTTTCACCGGGGCAGCGTATTCACTTAACAATATGAACCAGGTCAGCTGGGCCACTCCATGGTATGGACTTGAAGCTTTATTGAACGTGCGTAACCTTGCCCTTGGATTTGCAGTACTTTTACTTGCAAGGATTAATGGCTTACTTTATTTAATAAATACTATTGACGATGAGGCAATAATCAATAGATCTGTCAAAGGATTAATAGCCAATTCGATTCCTTTCCTGATCACCTTCCTCTTTTTTGTAGTCACTCTTTTATTTTCAAAAGGGTTTGCAGCTGACCCTGTTACAGGTATAATAGCGATAGAAAAGTTTAAATACTTGCATAATTTTCTACAGATGCCCGTTGTTCTGATTCTTTTTCTTGCAGGAGTAGTGAGTGTTTTGTACGGTATCGGGATAACGGTTTTGAAGAAGAGCTTTTCAGGGATCTGGTTTACAGGATCGGGTACCATACTTGCTGTTTTCTCCTTGTTTCTTATAGCTGGTTTTAACGGTACTTCATTTTATCCCTCCCTGTCTGATTTACAAAGCTCCTTAACTATAAAGAATGCCTCTTCAAGCTTGTTTACTTTAAAAACCATGATGTATGTCTCATTCATTATCCCTTTAGTCATAGCATACATCTGGTACGCCTGGAAAGCAATCAATAACACGAAGATAACCGAACTGGAAATGACATCGGAGGAACATAAATATTAGGGCATCAGGCTTCAGGCATGAGGCATTGAGAGAAATATCCCTGTCGCCTGTCGCCTGTCACCGTCTGCCTCAAATTGACAATCGATAAACAGATAAAAAGACGATTAGATATGTACATAAGTCAAATTCTTCAATACCTCATCTGGCCTGCTTTTATTTTATTAAGCTGGTTTGTTATTAAATATGCTGTGTCTGTTTACGAAAAGAAATTTTCTGAAAAGAGATAGTCAACCAGAAAATCAGGTACGTTACGGGATATGCAACCGCTTTTATTGAAAGATTGATGACACTTCTGCACCAGGAATCAATCTGTGTTCAGACAGCAATACTTGACAATCTCAAAACAAAATATGACCCGTGGTCAGAAGAGCAGTGAAAGCGCGGAAGATATAATATAAAGAGGTATTATAAGAGGCAGTGCCATTGCCCCAAAAATTGCAATAAAGATCAGCACCAGACCGATGAGGATGTATCTTCCTTCATTTCCTTTTAATTTAAAATTTGAAATTTTGAGAGAAAACAAAGGTATCCTGCTTACCATTAATAATGACAATATAATAGTAAAGAGTAGAATTAAAAGAGGAGACCCTGTAAATGAGTTTATTAGCTCGGAATGGGAATAATGGGCGGCAATGATGACAGATATTACAGCAAGGGCATTAGCAGGTATAGGCAAGCCTTTAAAAGATGTTGCCTGGGTTTTGTCAATGTTGAATCTTGCCAGTCTCAAAGCCCCACAGATAGGCATGATAGCTGGGAATATCAGTATGAGTGAGACTTTTAGATCATTAGAAGCAACTATAGCAGGGGCAAATAATGAAAGCGAATTATTAAGGAGCTGATAAATTATCAATCCGGGTGCTACACCAAAACTTACAATGTCGGCCAGACTGTCGAGTTCTTTTCCAATTTCAGAATACGCTTTGAGCAACCTGGCTGATAAGCCATCCAGGAAATCAAATATCATTGCTGCCAGTATAAACCATGAGGCAGTAAGAAGGTCTCCGTTTGCCGCAAAAACAATTGCAATAAATCCTGACGCAAGATTCAGTGATGTTATAAAATTTGGAATATGTTTCATGCTGAAATAAGATAGTTGATTCCGAAGGGGAGTAAAATTAAGATAAATTTCAGTAAGCTGAACTTTCATGATATCTTAATTAGGCCATTCTTTTCTCTTTTATTATTAGATTTGTAACAAATTGGATTAATTTAATGTTTGACTTCACAGGAATAAAGATCGCAGTCGATTTTGACGGAACAATTGTTGATCATGAGTTTCCGGCAATTGGTAAAGAGAAACTTTTTGCCTTTCAGACTCTCCGGGAACTCGAAAAACTTGGAGCAAGGCTTATCCTCTGGACCTTTCGGACCGGGAAAGAGCTTGATGAAGCTGTTGAATATTGCAGGAAGAATGGAATTGAGTTTTATGCCGTTAATAAAAACTATCCCGAGGAGATATTTGATGAAACAGTGAGTAGAAAGATAGATGCAGACATCTATATTGACGATAAAAATATTGGAGGGTTTCCGGGTTGGAGTGGTGTTTGGCAGATTCTGACCCCTTATGAACTACAGCAGCAGGAAGTTGAGAAAAGAATATCATCGGCCCGAAAAAACATATTTAAACGATTATTTACCCTGAAACCAAAATCGAATGAAAACTGATTTTCAAAAATATATAATTTCGCCATCAGTCATATTTCTTCTGACATGGACAATTTCGTGCTCAGGCCGGTCTGAGAAAACTAAAGCGGTCGCAGCTAATCCGGCGCCGGTTGTCATCGAAGAGGTTTCTCTAAAACTTATTAAGGTAATTTCACCTGATGAAAATACTGGGTTCAAGCTGAATCAGCCTGTTAAAGTGACCCTTTCCCTTGAAGATAAAAAAACAGTTCCCGACTCTGTGTCTCTTTATTTTGACGGGAAATATGTAACATCTGTTAAGTCAAATCCCTGGGAGTACTCTATTCCAGGGGTATTTACAGGCACAACAGGAAGAAAATCATTAAAAGTAATAGCTTTCAAGGGCGGAAAACCTCAGAACACGGTGACCAGGTTTATGATTATATATTCTGATATTGTTCCTAAAAAGTATGGCTATAAAGTGATTCATACCTATCTTCATAACAGGGATGCATTTACGCAGGGACTTTTTTATAATAACGGGGTATTATTTGAAGGCACAGGACAGGAGACTGGTTCTACCTTGAGAGAGGTAGAACTGGAAACGGGTAAGATCATCAGACAACACAATCTTGATGACTCTTTATTTGGCGAAGGTATCACGCTTTACCAGGACCGTATATACCAGGTGACCTGGAAAAACAAAATTGGTTTTGTGTATAATAAGTCGGATTTTAAAGTGTTAAATAAAATCTATTATCCCACAGAAGGCTGGGGCCTGACTACTATAAATGACAGGATTGTTATGAGCGATGGAACAAATATTCTGTATTTTTTTGAACCCGAGATGTTTACGGTAGTTTCAAAAATTGAAGTATATGATAATGAGAAGAAAGTTGACCAGCTGAATGAACTTGAATATATTAATGGAGAGATCTGGGCAAACATCTGGATGAAGGATCTTATTGCAAGAATTGATCCGGCGACCGGGAAAGTTCTGGCCTACATTGATTTGAAAAACCTTCTTCCCAGGTCGGACCGCAATGAGGATACAGATGTATTAAATGGTATTGCCTACGACAATTCCGCTGAAAGAATTTTCGTTACCGGGAAGAGGTGGCCTAAGCTCTTTGAGATTAAACTTACAGAATAATCTTTGTTCCATATACTATTTTAATACCGGCTGGAATAATGTTGAATTCTGCCGGGGTCTGACCAAGAGATTCTCCGTCGGCTTCAGCATACATTACAGAATCAGATCTGACCTTTATGTTTTTACACTTATATCCTTCTATCTTGGGGTGACGCAGGATTGTGCCATCATAAAGGATCTTCAGGTTTCTGATAATCTCAAACTTCCCCATCCCATTTATTATTGTCACATCAAGCAATCCGTCATCGGGTACAGCCCTGGGTGTCTGCCTCATGCCTCCACCACAATAACGGCCATTGCCAACGTTTAACGAAAAAACATTTGCACGGATCTTCTCATCATCTATAATAATCTCAGCTCTCGTGTTTTTATATGAAATAAGGCTCATGAGCAGGTTATATAAATAGATGAGTTTACCACTGTGGCCCAGGTCTTTCTGTTGATTTGTTCTTTTCACAACAACTGATTCAAATCCCAATCCTGCAATATTAATGAAATATCTCTCCTTCTTCTCCAGACCGTCATAGTAGCTTATCAGACCAACATCATGCAACATCTGCTTGTTTTCGACAATAATATCTATGTCTCTTTCATAATTAAGTAGGATTCCGAACATTCTGCCCCAATCGTTTCCTGTTCCAACGGGTATAAGAGCAAGGGAAATTTCAGTTGTGGGACAGACCCCGCTTAAAAAGACGCCATTGACAACTTCATTAAGAGTTCCGTCACCTCCGACAGTTATTATCTTCCGGTATCCGGCAGCAATACCCTCTATTGTGAAGTGAATGGCATGACCTTTTCTTTCGGTAAACTTTACATCAAAAGAAAGAGCTTTTTTGTTAAGAAGAATGGAAATCTTTTCCCAGTCTTTTTTCCCTTTTCCATTGCCGGCATTTGGATTGACAATAATCAGCCATTCTTGCTTTAATGAATTTTGAATCATCTGACGATTTGGTTAGTTGGCAGGCAAAGATGGAAATAAATAGACAAATTTCTTAAAATTGCGTTTAATATCACTTTAATGATCTGTTTATCAGGCTTAATGTTTTACTCTTTCTGCCTGATAAAAATGAGGTCATCAATATGTTTCATCTTCAATTTATCACATAATCAGTTAGTTGTGTTTTTGAGTGGAATAGATCAATGTTAATAAAGTGTTGAAAACCACAAAAAAAATGTTTACAATTACATCTTTTACTGCCGGAAGCAGAAGCGCATAAATAGTAAATTTGAAACTCAAAATATAACTCAAATAACTTAAGGAAGAGATGGGAAGGATAATAGCAATTGCGAATCAGAAGGGTGGTGTTGGGAAGACAACAACAGCAATTAATCTGGCTGCAAGTCTGGCCGCACTAGAGAAGAAGGTTCTGATCGTTGACGGAGATCCTCAGGCAAATGCAACTTCAGGTATTGGAATCGACTCGAGACAGATAAGATGCACTATTTACGATTGTCTGATTGACGGGAAAGAGCCTGGAGAAGCTTTACTTAAATGTGAGGTTGAAAACCTTTCTATAATACCCTCAAATATTGATCTTGTTGGTGCTGAAATTGAAATGCTCGACAGGCATGAAAGGGAAAAAATCCTTAAAGAGGTGCTTAAAAAAATTGAAGCAGATTATGATTATATCCTGATCGACTGCTCTCCATCACTGGGACTTCTTACAGTTAATGCGCTTACTGCGTCTCATTCTGTGATAATACCGGTTCAGTGTGAGTATTTTGCTCTTGAAGGGTTAGGTAAACTTCTTAATACAATAAAAATTATTCAGAATAATCTTAATCCTGAACTTGAGATTGAGGGCTTTCTTCTGACAATGTACGATTCACGCCTCAGATTATCAAATCAGGTTGCCGATGAGGTCAATAAGCATTTTCAGCAAATGGTTTTTAAAACAATAATCCAGAGAAATGTAAAGCTCTCCGAAGCGCCGAGTTTTGGACAGCCGGCAATTCTGTATGATGCCGATTCAAGAGGTACTGTCAACTACCTTAATCTGGCCAAGGAGCTTATAGAGAAAGAGGAAACAAGAGTTAAACTGTAATTACAGGACTATTCAACTTAGGAAACAGAATGAATATGACAAAGAAAAATGCGTTGGGAAGAGGTCTTGGTGCATTGATTGATGGTGTGGAAAAAGAGGTACTTGAGAAAAAAGTTGAAGCAAACCTCGATATATCTGTCGATTCAATCGAAGCAAACCCTTTTCAGCCCAGGACAAGCTTTGATGAACAAGCGCTTGAAGAACTTTCAACTTCAATAAAGAAACTTGGTATTGTCCAGCCGCTTACCGTACGTGAGGTTGGTGCAGGGCACTACCAGCTTATAGCCGGAGAAAGAAGATTAAGGGCTGCACGACTTGCCGGACTCACTCATGTTCCGGCTTATATCAGAACTGCTGATGATCAGGCAATGCTCGAGCTGGCTCTCGTTGAAAATATTCAGCGCGAAGATCTTGATGCAGTAGAAGTGGCCATTAGTTTTCAAAGATTGATAGAGGAGTGTAAACTCACACAGGAGCAATTAAGTGACAGGGTCGGCAAACAAAGGTCAACCGTGGCAAACTATCTGCGTCTTCTGAAATTACCTGCCGAAATTCAGCTCGGTATTAAGAATAAACATCTGATGATGGGTCATGCCCGGACACTCGTAAATATTGAAGATCCTAAAAAACAGATCAATGTTTATTATAAAATAATTGATGGTGAATTGTCTGTACGTCAGGCAGAAGATCTGGTGAGGCAATTGCAGTCGGAAAAGAGCAAAGATCCCGGAAAAATTGAAAAGAAAAAAAAATTAAATGATGATTTTAATCAGCTTTCTGACCATCTCAACAAGATATTTTCAACCAAGGTAAACTTCCGGATAAATGAAAAGGGGAAGGGTAAAATTGTTATCCCATTTGAATCCTCTGATGAGATGGAACGCATTTTAGGGGTATTTGACCGCCTGAACTCCTGAAAATAATTATCTTTATCCGCCGTTATACTGGTTTTATATTATTAAGACCGGTTAGTTTTTATTTTGAAGACTTTTCACAAAATACTGATCATACTTATTGTGCAGTTGTTTTGCATTCAGCAGAATATGTTTGCACAGGATACACTCGTTGTTGCCAGTCCGGTAAAGCACAAGTTTAAACCTGAAACACTCAGAGCAACAATGTTGGCTGTGGCATTTCCCGGACTAGGTCAGATATATAACAGAAAAATATGGAAGATACCGGTGGTATATGCCGGTTTCGGAGCTCTCATTTATACAGCCGGATTCAATTCTAAGAACTATAACCTGTATATGAAAGCATATCAGGATTTTACCGATAAAATTAAAATTACAGACAGCTACCTTAAGGTAATCCCAAGTTCTGTCCCTCAATCGACATATGATCCTGTTGTGTATCCTTCTACTTATGAACCTTCGACTTACACATATTACAAGGGTGCAATGCTCCGGATGGTTGATTATTACAAAAGATATCGGGATCTTTCGTATATTGGCATCGCAGGATGGTATCTTGTTTCGATACTGGATGCGAATGTCGATGCGAGCCTTTTTAACTATGATGTTGGTCCTAATCTTAATATTACCTTTGTTCCTATGCAGATGGCATTGCCGGGTGGATTCATAGGAGCCGGATTAAGTGTGGACATGAAAGTAAACTTTTAATTAATTATTCAAAATGAGATTTACAGCAATAGTGATAACTCTTTTCTTCGCAGTTCTGACTGCAAATGCAGCATCGGATGTAGACACAATTATTATTAAATCGGATAACAGCAGTGAAAGAATTGCCCGCGACCTTGACAGTCTCGTAAATACCTGGTATGTTAAAATTGCTATTAAAGATAATCTTGGTGAAAATGAGAATGACACTGTTGGATTGCAAATTCCTGATTCATTGTATGAAAGCAGGCTTAATAAGATTAATTCAATAATAAGTCTTCCTTTCAATAATATTATAAGGAATCACATTGAGGTTTATACTATCAGGAAAAGAGAAAAATTCTGCGCGGTACTGGGCTTAAAAGACTATTATTTTCCAATGATCGAAGATGTATTTGATTCTTATGGTCTTCCTGCAGAACTTCAATATATGGCTGTTATTGAATCAGCACTTAACCCAGGTGTCGTAAACGGACGGTCGGGAGCTACAGGAATGTGGCAATTCATGTATAGCACCGGGCGAATGTACGGACTTACAATTAATTCCGTAATTGATGAGCGAAGAGATCCGGTAAAAGCAACTCACGCAGCTGCACGATATTTGAAAGACTTATACCAGATCTATAACGACTGGGTCCTTGTTATTGCTGCATATAATTGCGGCCCTGGCAACGTAAATAAAGCCATTAAAAGATCAGGAAATAAAAAGGATTACTGGGATATATATTACAGACTCCCCAAGGAAACCAGGGGCTACATTCCTCAGTATATTGCTGCAGTTTATGCTGTTAACTATTATGCAGAACATAATCTTCAGCCATTGCCACTGAATATACCTGTTGCAACTGACACTATTATGGTTAATAAAGATATTCATCTCGCACAGATTTCTGCGGTAATGAATATTCCTTTAGGTGAGCTTCAAGCACTCAATCCTCAGTATAAAACAGGATTGGTTCCCGGCTCTTCAAAACCACAAACTCTTACATTGCCAATGAACCATCTCGGGGATTTTATTGACCTGAATGATACTATAAGAAACTATAAATCAGATATCTACTTAGCCAAGACGACCCGTATAGCCGATCCTACAAGATCTTCATATATAACAACAAATATTAAAGGTAAATCCAAATTGATTTATACTATCAAGGATGGAGATAACATCAGGTTCATATCTGATTGGTACAAGGTTGGAATATCAGATCTCAGAGACTGGAATAATATATATCGTAACAATATAAGAGTAGGTCACAAACTGGCAATTTATGTGGATCCGTCAAAAGCTGAATACTTTTCGAAAATCAATACAATGTCATTTGCAGAAAAGCAGGCTTTGGTTGGAAAAGCAGCGATACCTAACTCACCCTCTCTGGCTTCAACTTCACCAACAACACCTGGGGAAACAGTTGGTGAATATATTGTATACACGGTTCGTAATGGGGACACCATCTGGGATATCGTTAAGATGTTTGATAATGTTACTACAACAGAGGTACTTTCATTGAATAATATATCTGATCCGGGTAAAATAAAGGTTGGACAGAAGCTGAAGATCAAGAAGAAGAGCTGATTCTTTTTTAATATATGCGCCCTTTTAGATCATTCCTGTTACTACTGATCTTCCTGGCCTGTTTTACCGGTCTTCATTATTTCATTCATTCAAATCAACTATTCCCTTCAATCTCTGAATTTGTTCCATCTGATATTATAAATAATTTTAAATCAGGGAGCAAGAATAATGGCCTGATAATCAAAGAGCCGACAGATACAGTAAAATCAGCTCCTGCTGACACAGTAACTGTATATGTTCCCGTTCCTGAAATTCCTGAAAAACTTTCTGACTTTCAACTTCCCAGGTTTCTGGATTCTCTCAGAAATTCCAGTGGACAGGTAAGAATTATTTATTATGGTGATTCACAGATTGAAGGCGACCGCATTACTTCCTATCTGCGCCATACATTAAGAAAAGACAGAGGAGGGACCGGACCTGGTTTGTTCTTGCCCCTGATGCCTGTAATGTACACTAAATCAATCTGGTTAAAGTCTTCATCAAACTGGAAAAGATATAATTATCTTTCCTATAAAACAGGAGAGATATCACACCGGAATCTTGGTCCATTTATGGCGATCTGCAGGTATTTACCCGAAGGTGAAACTGCTTCTGATCCTGAAAAAGCATTTGTGAGGATCAGACCATCAAATGTTGCAGACACCTCATCTGCAAAGTACGAAATTCTTAGGATATTTTATGGAAACACAGGAGCCATAGTAAAAGTTGTGATTAAAGGGGACAACAGGAACTTATTTGCAGATACCCTAACGAGAGGCGGAGGTTATAATGAAATCAGATGCCAGGTAAACGGTGCAAAAGATATTGAAATACAATTTGAAGGAAAGGTAAGTCCCGATATTTATGGAATCAGTATTGAAAGTGAAACCGGAGTTATTGTTGACAATATACCTCAGCGGGGAAGTGCGGGACTTGAGTTTACGATGGTTGACAGGGACAATCTCAGGGAGGCATATAAAATGCTGGCACCCGACCTTATTATTCTGCACTATGGACTGAACATTGTTAAGAATATCAAAGACAATTATTTGTATTATCAAAAAGGTTTAGTCCGGCAGCTTTCACTCCTTAAAGAGGTAGCCTCATCCACTCCAATCTTAGTAGTTGGGGTCACAGATATGGCAGCAAATGAAGGAGATAGCATTAAATCTTATAATAATATCCCATCTATAATTGAAGCTCAGAAAAGAGCTGCAATCAAGGCAGATGTTACTTTCTGGGATTCATATGGAGCCATGGGAGGAAAATCATCAATTATTAAATGGGCTGAAAAGAAACCTCCGCTGGCTCAGAAAGATTTTATTCATTTTACCTATCCGGGAGCAGATACATTGTCAGATATGCTTGCATCAGCCCTTTTTCTGATCAGGACACCGGATACTATTAAAAAGGCAGTATCTTATATGTTGAATGTAAAAGTTCCGGTTGCACCGCGGATCATAATTGATAAGTCACTGGCAGGTGTGAGTGAAGTCGGTTTTTTTAAATCTCTTGTATTTTCATTATTGAATTATAATCCCGATAAGCCGTTTGTCTTTACTTCAGCAGCCTTCTGGATATTCTTTCTTTTTGTACTTGCAGGATATAGCCTTGTATATAAGAAATTGCTTATCAGGAATATATACCTGTTTCTGGTAAGTCTTTTCTTTTATTATAAAGCAGGAGGCCTCTTTTTGTTCATCCTGGTATTTGTAACTATTGTTGATTATACCTGCGGTTTTTTGATATTTAAATCAAAAAGAGTGGCCGGAAAGAAGTTTTTCGTACTCTTAAGCATTATATCAAATCTGGGACTTCTCGGATATTTTAAATATACAGGCTTTATTATCAATACAATAAATGAGTTATTTGGAACTCAGTTTAAAGTTTACGATTTGCTTTCAAATTTCTCAAATTCGATTCTCGGGTCAACTTTCGACATAAGCTATATTATACTTCCTGTGGGTATATCCTTTTTTACTTTTCAGTCACTTAGTTATACTATCGATGTTTACCGGAAAAAGATGGAACCGGTAAAGAATATCATTGATTTTGGTTTTTATGTTTCATTCTTTCCGCATCTTGTTGCCGGTCCCATTGTAAGAGCATCTGTTTTTATTCCCCAGATATATCAGGAATTCAAGCTTTCAAAGCATGAATTCAGCCATGCTCTTTATATGATATCAAAGGGATTAATTAAAAAGATAATAATCTCTAATTTCATAGCTCTTAATCTTGTTGACCGTGTTTTTGATGCTCCGTCAATTTATTCGGGATTTGAGAACCTGCTTGCAATATATGGGTATGGGCTGCAGATTTACTGTGATTTTTCCGGTTATACTGATATAGCCATAGGAGTTGCATTGATTCTGGGGTTCCGATTGCCTGTGAACTTTAATTCACCTTACAAAGCAAGAAGCATAACGGATTTCTGGAAAAGGTGGCATATATCGCTATCGCAATGGCTTCGCGACTATCTCTATATTTCTTTAGGAGGAAACAGAAAGGGAAAGATAAGAACCTATTTTAATCTTATGATAACCATGCTTCTCGGCGGATTATGGCATGGGGCTTCATTAAGGTTTGTTATTTGGGGGGGATTGCATGGCATTGGGTTGGTAATTAATAGGATCTG
>Ga0209540_10000774_pt1 | contig 26818 bp, 20 predicted proteins | sample BarGraIncu01121A_FD_184501 | JGI IMG/M metagenome (GOLD analysis project Ga0209540, IMG submission 184501) | Arctic peat soil microbial communities from Barrow, Alaska - Barrow Graham LP Incubations 011-21A (SPAdes) (version 2) | ecosystem: Environmental > Terrestrial > Soil > Wetlands > Peat... | reverse complement strand
CTACGCTGGTCCGTCTTGGCAGGCGGACGAGGTACAGCTGATCGCCTCGTATCTCGGGCAGGGCCGCAAAGGCAGGTCTCGTCATGAGGTTCGCGAGATCTTCCCGCTGGGCCCGCCTAAAGTTGGTTAGACCATGGCGGAATCTAAGTCAGCGCCTGACAGCGCGCCGCAGGACAGGACGCCTCAGGACTCGGCGCCCCGGGTGACTGGCTGGCAACGCGTGAGAACGTGGCGCTGGCGGTTGTGGGTCACCCGAGGCGCGGAGCTGCTGGTTCTGGTCTTCGCGGTCACTCTCGGCGGGGTCAGCGCGACGAGCCTTTTTCCGACCATGGTGCAGACCGATCACTACAGAGCCGAGGTGCGACTGTCGGCGTTGCCGACCTTCGCCTCGACGATCCACAGCCCGACGTCCTTCGGCGACCTCGACCTCGAGTTCGCCAGCCTCTACCTGGCGCCCGGAATCGACGCTACCGTTCAGGTCCGCGAGACGATCACCGCGCTGTTCGACGACCGGCGCATGTCGATCGAGTCCCTTCAGCCCTCGAGCAAGGAGATCACCGACGCGCTCGACTCGGGGGTCACCGAGCTGGCGCTGAAGTTCTCCGGCGGCGCGCTTGTCGTGGGGGTCGCCACGATCGCCCTGATTGCCTATGCCCGCCGCCGTCGTCCCACTGCTCGGCAGTTCGTGTCCGTGGGGGTCGCCGGCCTGTTGGCAATCGGCGGTACCGGTATCGGGATCGCCGGGACCTATCAGCAGGGCCAGCTCACGCGCTTCAAGACGACCGGCCTGCTCAGCACGGTCCGTAGCAACACGGGGTTGCTGGCCGGTGTGGAGGCGCGCGCGCAGGAGGTCACGCCGTATGTCACCAACCTGCTCGCGCTCTCTGCGGCGTTGCAGGAGAAGTTCATTCCGGCGGACATCACCAAGCCGCCGGTCGCCCGGTTCCTGCTGGTCTCCGACATTCACGGCGCCAATCAGTACCCCGTGATGAAGCGGATCGTCGACGACGAGAAGATCACCGCGGTCATCGACTCGGGCGACCTACTCAACTTCGGCAGTGTCACCGAGGCCAACCTGTCCGGGATCTTCACCTCGATCAAGAACCTTCGGGTCCCCTACATCTTCGTGCGCGGTAACCACGACGCAGGCAGCTTGGCCGACCAGGCTCTGCTGGAACGAATGGCCAAGATCCCGAACGTCGTGCTGCTCGAGCCGACGCCGCAGTCCTACACCGAGCTCGGCGTCAACGGCGTGGTCCTGGCAGGGTTCAACGACCCACGGTTCTTCGGTGACGACAACAGGAACATCGCCCAGAAGGAACAGCCCGCGGCGGATGCGTTCAACCGGGCCTTTGCCAACCGGCCCCCTCCGGACATCGTCATCACGCACGAGCCCACCGCTGCCAAGCTGGTCGCGTCGGCAACCCTGTTGGTCAACGGTCACCTGCACAAGGACGAGCTCGAGGGCAACCGCGTCGGCGTCGGCACCTTCACCGGGGGTGGCACGATGAGCCATTTCCTGTTGCCCTCGCCGAGCTCGGCCGACAAGACCGGCGACCAGCCCGGTGAGCTGGCGGGTCAGCCCTATGCCTTCGACATCGCCGTGTACGGCGAGAGCTGTGACCTGACCTCACTGACCCGTTACACGTTCCGCAACCTGATCCAGGGGCGGCCCGTCTATGACGACGTCAGCGTCATCAACGGCAAGACCATCGCTACCCGAGAGCCGGGCAGACGGACCTGCGCGGCCGACCTGGGATTGAGCAGGACGAGCGTTACTGTCGGGGGATGAGCAGCGAAGAGACCACGACTCAGAGTGTGGGAGCCGCGAGTCAGGGCGCTGAGGGGACGCCCGTAGGCGCCGGGCGGTATGCCGCACCGGCCTCGCGGTGGGTGGATCTGGGGGTGCCGGTTCACTACGTCGACCACGGCGGACCGGCCGACGGTCCCGTGCTGGTGATGGTGCACGGGTTGGGCGGGTCGCTGCTGAGCTGGGCTGCGCTGGCCCCGCTGCTGACTGACACCTGCCGGGTTCTGGCACTTGACCTGATCGGTTTCGGTCACACCCAGGCAGGCACGCACTCGACCACTGTCACCGCCAACCAGCACATGCTGCACCGGTTCCTGAGCCAGGTGGCCGGCGGCCCTGCGGTCCTGGTCGGCAACTCGATGGGTGGGCTGATCACGATCCTGCAGGCGACGCAGCACCCTGAGTCGGTTACGGCGGTGGTCCTCATCGATCCCGCACTTCCGGTCAAGGTGGGTTCACAGCCGGACGCGCTGGTGTCCGCCGCCTTCGGGATGTATGCCGTGCCCCACCTCGGGCGGGCCATGCTCAGGGCCCGTCGCCGGGTGCGCACGCCCGAGCAGCTCGCGGTGGACATCCTGCACCTGTGCTGTGTGGACCCGTCCCGGGTGCCGCCCGACGTTCTCGAGCAACACCTGGAGATGGCGCGTGCGCGCAGTGGATACCCCGACACCGACGAACACTTCCTGGGTGCAGCTCGTTCGCTGGTGCGGATGCTGACCCGGCGCAGCTCCTACGAGGCCGCCATGAAGGCGATTCGGGTCCCGGTGCTGCTGCTGCACGGCGAGAAGGACAGACTTGTGACAATCGGTGCATCTCGGGCAGTTGCCGCCGCCAATCCGTCGTGGCGCTTTGAGGTCGCCCCGGACGTGGGTCACGTCCCACAGCTCGAGGTGCCGGAGTGGACGGCCAGACGCATCCTTGACTGGCTGGCAACCGACGTGCCGGGATACCGCCGAACAGATGACATCGACGAATAGGGTGACATCGATACGGATAACACCGGACACAGGTGAGACTGACAGACGACGAGGAGTAGCCCGTGGAACAGCTGAGCGGACTGGACGGTTGGTTTCTCGCGATGCAGACCGGTTCGGTGCACGGGCATGTCGGCAGCGTCTGCGTCGTCGACGCCACGGTCTCCCACGGCATCGGATCTCGACGTCATGGCTGATTTCCTGCGGGACGAACTCGACGAGCTCACCTCGGCAGCAGGCACTCATCGTGGGCCAACCTTGGTGGCACGATGAGCCCGCTGCGTGAGCACGCGGCCGACGCGGTCGACTGGGGCCTTCAGGTCACCGCTGCGTGGGCGTTGCGTTTCCTCCTCGTGGTGGCAGCCCTCTTCGTGCTGCTCAACCTGCTCAACTCGGTCAGCCTGGTCACCATCACGGTGATCGTCGCAGTGATGATCTGCGCGCTTCTCCAGCCGCTGGTCGGGGTGCTGGTGCGCTACAGCGTGCCTAGGACCCTTGCGGCGATCCTGGTCTTCGTGCTCGGCATGACGACCCTCGTCGCCGCGGCCTGGTTCGTCATTCAGCAGGTCTCGGCAAACTCCACCGCGCTGGGGGGCCAGCTGTTGGACGCCGTTGGGACGATCCGACACTGGCTGGTCACTGGTCCGCCACAGATGTCCGAGCGCCAGGTCACCCAGCTGGTCGACGACCTGACGAGGACGATCTCCGAGAACCGCGCCGGCCTGGCTCAGGGCGCTTTTGCCACTGCCAACAGCGCGCTCCTCATCGTCAGCGGGGCGGTCTTCTGCCTCTTCGCCACTTTGTTCCTGCTGACCGACGATGGCGGTATCTGGGCATGGATCGTGCGGCTCTTCCCGGATGAGGGCCAGGCCAAGGTGGCCCACGCCGGTATCGTGGCCTGGGGGACGCTCATCGCCTACATGCGCAGCACCGTCCTGCTGGCCCTGATCAACTCGCTCACCATGGTGGTGGTCATGCTCATCGCCGGTATGCCGTTGGTGGTCCCACTGGGGGTGCTGTTGTTCCTGGGCTCGATGATCCCGTTGATCGGCATGCTGGTGGCCGGCGTCGTGGTCGTCCTGATCGCGTTGGTGACCAAGGGCGCGGTGATGGCGCTGGTCATGGTGATCGCGCTGTTTCTCACGGTGCAGCTCGAGGGCAACCTGCTCAATCCCCTCATCTTGGGCAAGGCCGTCCAGATCCATCCTCTGGCCATCCTGATGGCGGTCACCGCAGGCACCATCCTGGGTGGGATCTTCGGCGCGTTCATCGCCGTTCCGCTGGTTGCCGTCGTGAACAACGTTGCCAGCGACATTCGCGGTGGCCCTCCGGGAGAGCCCGTGTCTGATCTGCAAACCTAGGGACTGTGCGACCAACTGGCCCGCAAACCTAGGGACTGTGCGACCAACTGGCCCGCAAACCTAGGGACTGTGCGACCAACTGGCCCGCAAACCTAGGGACGGTGCGACCGGAAGTTCGGTTGGTCGCACCGTCCCTAGGCTTAGCAAGGGAACTCAGCGGGTGTCGCTACCTCCGACACCATTGGCGCGGCCGGCCTCAAGCCGAGCCACGGGCACCCGGAACGGCGAGCACGACACGTAGTCCAGGCCTGTGTTGTGGAAGAAGTGCACAGAGTCGGGGTCACCACCGTGCTCGCCGCAGACGCCGATGTGGAGCCCGGGCCGCGCCTTGCGGCCTTCCTCGACGGCGATCTCCACGAGACGTCCCACACCTTCACGGTCCAGGGACTCGAACGGCGAGACACCGAAGATGCCCTGGTCGAGGTAGCGCGAGAAGAACGCCGACTCCACGTCGTCGCGCGAGAAGCCCCAGGTGGTCTGGGTCAGGTCATTGGTGCCGAAGGAGAAGAACTCCGCAGCCCCGGCGATCGCGCCCGCGGTCAGGGCCGCCCGCGGCAACTCGATCATGGTCCCGACCAGATGGTCGATCTTCACACCGGAGGAGGCTTCGACTTCCTCAGCCACACCCCTGATCATCTCCGCGACGTGCTCCAGCTCTTGAACCGCGCCAACCAGCGGCACCATGATCTCGGCTCGCGGCGTACCGCCGGCCTTGACCCGCAACACCGCGGCCTCGAGCACGGCCCGCGCCTGCATGGCGAACAGCCCGGGTATCACCACGCCAAGACGTACTCCGCGAAGCCCCAGCATCGGGTTCTCCTCGTGCAGCCTGCGCACTGCCGTGAGTAGTTGCAGATCCCCTTCATCTGGCTCGCCGCGAGCACCCGCCAGGGCCACCCGAACCGACAGCTCCGTGAGGTCCGGGAGGAACTCGTGTAGTGGCGGGTCGAGCAGACGGATAGTCACCGGCAGCCCGTCCATGGCCTCGAAGATGCCGACGAAGTCGTCGCGTTGAAGTGGCAGCAGCTTGGCCAGGGCCTTGTCCCGATCCTCATCCGTATCAGCCAGGATGAGCGCCTCGACCATCTCACGGCGGTCGCCGAGGAACATGTGCTCCGTGCGGCACAGGCCGATGCCCTGGGCGCCGAAGCGACGGGCGCGGGCCGCATCCTCGGGGGTGTCCGCGTTGGCCCGGACCGACATCCGGCTGCCGTCGTCGGCAATGCGCATGATTCGGTGCACGGCCTTGACAAGATCGTCCGCGTCCGCCGAGTCGGGGTCTATGTCGCCCTCGAAGTAGTGGACCGCTGACGATGCGACGACCGGCAGCTCGCCGAGGAACACCTCGCCGGACGTGCCGTCGATCGAGATGACTGTGCCCTCACCGAAGACCCGGCCGTCCATGGTCGTGAACTGTCGATTCTTGGTGTCGACGGCAAGGTCCCCAGCCCCACACACACAGGTCTTGCCCATGCCGCGGGCGACGACAGCAGCGTGCGAGGTCTTGCCACCACGGCTGGTCAGGATGCCTTCCGCAGCGATCATGCCGTTGAGATCGTCCGGGTTGGTCTCGCGTCGCACGAGAATCACCTTCTCACCGGCGCGTGCCCACTTCACCGCGGTGTCGGAGTCGAAGACGACCTTGCCGACGGCCGCACCCGGTGAGGCATTCATGCCTTTGGCAAGGTGCACGAGGGTGGCGTTCTGCGGGAAGCGGGGGAACATCAGCTGTGCCAGCTGGGCGCCGGTGACGCGCTGCAGCGCTTCGGCCTCGTCGATCAGACCCTCGTCGATGAGCTGGGTCGCGATGCGGAAAGCCGCCCCCGCGGTCCGCTTGCCGACCCGAGTCTGCAGCATCCACAGCTTGCCGCGCTCGATCGTGAACTCGATGTCGCACAAGTCGCGGTAGTGCCTCTCAAGCTGGCTCATGATCGACATCAGCTCGTCGTACGACTTCTTGTCCAGGCCCTCAAGGTCGGCCAGGGACAACGTGTCGCGGATTCCGGCGACGACGTCCTCGCCCTGGGCGTTCTGCAGGTAGTCGCCGTAGACACCCTGGGCTCCGGACGCCGGGTCGCGCGTGAACGCCACTCCCGTGCCCGAGTCCGAGGACACGTTGCCGAACACCATCGAGCAGACGCTGACCGCGGTGCCCAGGTCGGAGGGGATGCGCTCCTGGCGGCGGTAGAGGACCGCGCGATCGGCGTTCCACGAGTCGAAGACGGCCAGGACCGCAAGGTTCATCTGCTCGCGCGGCTCCTGCGGGAACTCCTTGCCCGTGTGCTCGAGCACGATCTTCTTGTACGCGCCGACCAGCGCCTGCAGGTCGTCGGCGTCCAGGTCGAGGTCGTTCCGGGTGCCCTTGGCTTCTTTGGCTGCGTGCAGCGCACCCTCGAACAGCTTGCCATCGACGCCGAGAACAGTCCTGCCGAACATCTGGATCAGCCGGCGGTAGGAGTCGAACGCGAACCGCTCGTTGCCGGTCTGCTTGACGAGCCCTACGACCGACTCGTCGTTGAGCCCGATGTCCAGGACGGTATCCATCATTCCGGGCATCGAGAACTTCCCACCGGAGCGCACCGAAACCAGCAGTGGGTCGTTGGCCTCACCCAGCGTCTTACCCATGGTCTTCTCGAGCGCGGCGAGATGCTCGCTGACCTCGGCCTCCATCTCGGGCGGCTCCGAGCCGCCGGCGAGGTAGACGTTGCACGCCTCGGTCGTGATGGTGAATCCCGGAGGAACCGGCATACCCATCCGCGTCATCTCCGCGAGATTGGCTCCTTTGCCTCCGAGCAGGTCCTTGAGATCCTTGTTGCCTTCGGCGAAGTCGTATACGAACTTGGTCACAGCAGGTCCTCCGGAGCGATGATGCGGACAGATGCTCGCAGGTTAGACCTGCAAGGGGTATGCCGGATACGTCGGGTTCCCGAGGTCGCACTCCGAAGGCTGCCACAGGCTTGCTGGGCAATCGCCAGCACGCTCCCCAGGTTGGTGCCGGAATCGACCGCACGCTACCTAGGTTGGTGCCGGAATCGACCGCACGCTCCCTAGGTTTGCGGGTTTTGGAGGTTGCGGACTCAGGGCTGTGGATTAAGGAATGCGGCCAGGGCGCCGGCGTACATCGCCGGGTCTTTGGCGCCACACAGCTCGCGAGCCGAGTGCATCGACAGCATTGGCGCCCCCACGTCCACCGTGGTGGCACCGACCAGCGCCGCGGTCGTCGGGCCGACGGTCGAGCCGCAGGGCATGTCGTTGCGGCTCACGAAGTGCTGCATCGGGACACCCGCCTGCTCGCAGGCAGTGATGAACGTCGCCGCACCAACTGAGTCGGTCACGTAGCGCAGCTTGACGTTGGTCTTGAGCACGGGGCCACCGTTGATCGCGATCTGATGCTGTGGTTCGTGCTTCTCGGGGTAGTTCGGGTGGGTGGCGTGTGCCAAGTCCGCGGACGCCACGACGGTCCCGGCCAGCGCCCGGTGGAAGTCCTCGCGACCACCTCCGGCCGAGGTCACGATGCGTTCGAGCGCCGAGGGCAGCAGTGTCGACATGGCGCCCCGCTCGGACTGGCTACCGACTTCCTCATGGTCGAACAGGACCAGAACTGGGATGGAAGGGTTCGACGTCCGATCAGCGCTGGTCATCGCCTCAGCGGCATCGATCAACGCCCGCACCCCGGCGTAGCTCGTCGTCAGGTTGTCCAGACGGGGCGCGGCGATCAGGTCGAGGTCCCGGCCGATCCGGCGGGATGGTTGTAGGTCATGGGTCATCACGTCCCAGGACAGGACGTCGGCAGAGTCCACGCCCACTGCGGCAGCGAGGTATCCGCGGAAGTCCCCGGGCTCATTGCTGACCCCCCACAACGGAGTCAGGTGCTGCTGAGGGTTGAGCGCCAGACCCTCGTTGACGCTGCGGTCAAAGTGGATCGCGAGCTGGGCCACCCGCAATACAGGCTCGTTGATGGTGACCAGCCGCGTCTGGACCCCGCCGCTGCTACGGACCGTGACCCGGCCGGAAAGCCCGAGGTCGCGGTCGAGCCAGGAGTTGAACAGCGGTGCGCCATAGACCTCGACGCCGAGCAGCTGCCAGCCCGCACGCGCCAGGTCGGGCTGTGGCTTGATGCGCAGGTTCGGGCTGTCCGTGTGGGCGCCGACGACGCGGAAGGGCGTGGCCGGGTCGCCCGCCGCCTCGCTGCTCCAGGCAATCAGTGCGCCGCCACGGATCAGGTAGTAGCGACCGCGCTCGGTCGGGAACTTGTCGGTCTCCGCCAGGAGGCTGAAGCCGGCCGCCGCGAGCCGCTGTCCGGCTTGGGCGCAGGCGTGGAAGGGCGAGGGAGAGGCATCGACGAAGGCACACAGTCCGTTCGCCTCGGAGTCGGTGTCGAAAGAGTGAGCCATGAGCGCGACTCTATCCGCGGGGTCCACACGTGCTCAGGCCCGTATGGCGCTCCGCTGAGTGCCACTGTCCTGCCACGTGCGGTCTTCAGTGAGTTTCTTGACCGGACGCAGCGGATCAGGTTGCCGACGGTGCAGGATGGGGATCATGAACGCATCCCAGGATGAGCAGCAGGGCCCGGCCGACGACAAACAGCGCCAGCGGGTCGTCGTGGTCTCCCACGAAGGGATGGGGGTGGCTGACCAGCCGAGCGACAACGAGGAGGCCCGCAACCCCGCCGACCTCGTCGAGCATCCAGGCAAGGTCATGCGGATCGCCTCCATGATCAAGCAGCTGCTCGAGGAGGTGCGCAGCGCACCGTTGGACGATGCGGGTCGGACCCGCCTCGCCGAGATCCACCGCCGCTCGATCAGCGAGCTGGAGGAGGGTCTGGCTCCGGAACTCGTTGAGGAGCTCGAGCGGATCACGCTGCCATTCGGCGATGACGCGCCTTCCGACGCCGAGCTGCGTATCGCACAGGCCCAGCTCGTCGGCTGGCTCGAAGGGTTGTTCCACGGGATTCAGGCCGCGCTCTTCGCTCAGCAGATGGCTGCCCAGCAGACGCTTCAGAACATGCGTCGGGCGCTCCCGCCGGGTGAGCCCGGTCAGGAGGGCGGCTATGGCCAGTACCCCGGGTCCGATCGCGGTACGCCGGGTCGTCCGGATCAACGTGAGCGTGGGTCGACGGGCCAGTACCTCTAGAGCAGGATCGACGGGGCCGTATCTGGAGCAGGGCTTACGCGCTTTCGCAGTCCAGCGCGATCTCGAACCACACTGTCGACCCGTCGACCCCCCGTGCGTGTCCCATGGCATCGGAGACGGCCGCCACGAGAGCAAGCCCCCTGCCCTGCGATGCGGAGGGGTCCTCGCGCCCGGTACGAGGTGCGCTCCACATGCCGGTGTCCTCGACGGTGACCAAGAGACGGTCGGCAAGTTCCATGGTGACTCTTGCCGATGTGCCGGCGTGCTGCACGACGTTTGTGACCAGCTCCGAGATGCCGATGACAGCGGCGGTCACGATCTCCTCACCCACGCCCCAGGACTCCAGTTGGGCACGAGCCCACCGACGCGCCCCACGAACGGCGATCGCGCGCGGTGGAACGAGCACCGAGGCCATCTGGTGGGACCGCCTGTCATGGACCACAACCAGCAGGGCACAGTCGTGTTCGAGACCCTTGTCCCCTATCAGGGTGTCGACCACGTGCTGGGAGATGCTGCGTGCGGCCGTCGCGGACATCGTGCTCAAGGTCTGCAACAGCTTCGACCGCCCCTGGGCCAGGCCTTGTTCGTGGCGCTCGAGCAACCCCTCGGTGAACGCGACCAGGGCGTCGCCTTGGCGCAGGACGATCTGCACGACCGGGCGAGGCCCGCTGATCCCGAGTGGGGGCCCGGGGTCGACGTTGGTGTACTCGGCGATGGGCCCAGGATCGGCCGGTGCGCCCGTCGCCGTTTGGCGATGGACAACTGCCGGTGGAGAGTGGCCAGCACTGGCAAGCAGCAGATCGCCGGTGGCAGGGTCGAAGACTCCGAGCAGGGCGGTGACGAACAGCTCGCCGCCGAAGCCGGCGCGATCGGCCTCCGCGGAGTCCTTGCCGTGGCCCTGAACAGCCGGCCAGCTCCGGTCCAGGTGCCTGACGAGCTCGTCGAGCGCGGTGAAGATGACGTTGGGGTCGGCGCTGCTCAGCGCTGCTCCCCGCAGGCTCACCTTGACCTGCGCCATGACGGCGGCCGCAGCGACACCGGCGCCAAACACGTCGCCTATGGTGACGGCGAGTCTGCCGTCGGGCATGTCGAACACGTCGTAGAACGCACCACTGGAGGCGGTCTCACTGGTGTCGTTCTGGTCGCGTGCCGGCAAGGTCACCATCTGGACGTCCGGAAGGTGGCGTCGCACCCCCAGGTAGCCAATGGACCCAGCGATGTCGGGCCCGTTGATGGGCAGGATCAGCTGTCCGGGTCCTTCGGCGACGAACCGCTGGTCAGGCTCGGAGACTGCCGCCTCGGGTGGCCTGGTGCCCGCCCGGAAGCCCGACCAGATCAGCGGCTGGCGGGCGACCGTCTCGTCCCACAACTCGATCCCACGCCATCTCGCAGTGTTCTGATCACCCTCCTCGGCCCCGCCCACCAAGACCAGCACGGGGGCGATCTCGACCACCACGACCAGGATCCCGAGAACCGAGCCGTTACTGTCCCGAACGGCCGAGTAGCTGCGGGCCAGATACGCCCAGTCGGGTTGTGACTGCTCTCGTCCCCTGAGATCCAGCACCTCTCCGTCGTCATGGAAGGGCGGTCCGCCGGCGAAGACGTTGTCGACCGCCTCGGCATAACCCGGACGCGACCAGATCTCGGGCATTACGAGGGCAGCCGGCTGGCCCCAGGCGCGTGGATGCCGTGCACCGAGCAGGTCGGCGAACCGGTCGTTGTAGACCATCAGGTAGCCCGGGCCGTGGTAGTAGGCCATGGGGGCGGTGGCCTCGAGCAGGGTGCGGACGACAGTCTCGACAGCAGGCTCCCACTGGTCCTGCGGACCGAACTCGCTGTCGGACCAGTCGTATTCGGCCGCAAGAGTCGCACACCCTGCCGCCCGCGATTTGTCGGCCGCAGGTGAGAATCCTTGCGACAACCCGGCCACACCTCTATTTTAGATGGCTCCTCACGCTGGCAGGGTGCTAGAAGAACGGTTTCTGGATCCCCGCAAACCTAGGGATCTGGATCCCCGCAAACCTAGGGATTGTGCGCGGTCTTCCTGCCAAACCTCGGGACGGTGCCGGTCGATCCCAGTAAACCTAGGGACTCTGGGCTGCACGGTCCCTAGGTTTGTGCGGTGCCGGGCTGCACGGTCCCTAGGTTTGCGCGGTTTGGTCAGGTCGTGAGCAGCACTTTTCCGATGGTGGTGCCAGCCTCGAGCTCGCGATGAGCGTCGGCAGCCTGAGTGAGGGGAAAGGTCCGGTGCACGACCGGCTTCACCTGCCCGGACTCGATCAACGGCCAGACGTGTTCGCGCACAGCGGCCACGATGGCGGCCTTCTCGGCCGCCGGCCGGCTTCGCAACGACGTTGCGATGACACCGGCGCACTTGCTGAGGAGAGCGTTGATGTTGAGCTCGGCCTTGACCCCACCCTGTAGCCCGATAATGACTAACCGTCCGTTGACCGCCAGCGCGCTGATGTTGCGGGCCAGGTACTTGGCGCCCATGTTGTCCAGGATCACGTCGGCGCCGACCCCCTGCGTCGCGTCGTTCAGAACCTCAACGAAGTCCTGCTCGCGATAGTTGATCAGGATCTCGGCCCCCAGCTCGCGACAGGCCTCGAGCTTCTCAGCCGTTCCGGCAGTCACCGCGATGCGGGAGCCGAACGCACGCGCAAGCTGGATGGCCATTGTGCCGATCCCGCCGGACCCGCCGTGGATCAGGACGGTCTGACCCGTTTGCAGGTTGGCGGTCATGAATACGTTGGACCACACGGTGCTGACGACCTCGGGCAACGCCGCCGCATCGACCAACGAGACCCCTTCCGGCACAGGCAGCAGCTGGTTGGCCGGCACGGCCACCTGCTCGGCATACCCGCCGCCGGACAGCAGCCCGCACACCTGGTCGCCGACCGCCCAGCTCGTTACGTCGCCACCGAGGACGCTGATCGTGCCGCTGACCTCAAGGCCGGGGTATTCCGAAACACCGGGCGGTGGGGGGTAGAACCCTTGGCGTTGCAGCAGATCCGCGCGATTGACGCCGGATGCCGCCACCTGCACGAGAACCTCGTCGGCAGCTACCTTGGGCGTGGGGACGTCATCGAGGACGAGTGCGTCGGCGTCTCCGGGCGTGGGAATCGTGATGGCTCTCATGTCCTGACGATATGTCAGACACGCCCATGCACCTGACGGGTCAGGTCTGTCGCGGTCCGGATGACCTGCTCTGCGATGACGTCGAGGACGTCGCGGCTGTGCAGATATCGCTGTTCTGCATGCGGCGCACGGCGCTCACCACCAGGGTCGTGGTGTCTGCCAGGCAACCTTGTCTCAGATTCGAGACACTAACCACGGACCCGGCATGGTTGACCGGTCGCGGGTGAGTTCCAATGAACTCATGACATCAGCCCACCTCGCCACGCCCCAGCTGAACCCCGACGTCGCCGCGATCGCTGTCGGCATCGGCCCACTGTCATTCGAGGACGTGGTGGCCGTTGCTCGCAGTGGCGCTCGCATCGAGCTCACCCCCGACGCGCTCGGCGAGATCCGCAAGAGCCGCGCCATCGTCGAAGGTCTGGCCGACGACATCGAGCCGCACTATGGGATCTCGACCGGCTTCGGTGCGCTCGCCACAAAACACATCGCACCAGACATGCGCGCCCAGCTGCAGCGCAGTCTGGTCCGTAGCCACGCGGCCGGCTCCGGCCCCGAGGTCGAGCGTGAGGTCATCCGTGCCCTGATGCTGTTGCGTCTCTCGACCCTGGCGACCGGACGCACCGGCGTGCGCGAGGAGACGGCTGCGGCATACGCCGCCGTGTTGAACGCGGGGATCACTCCCGTGGTCCACGAGTACGGCAGTCTGGGTTGCTCGGGCGACCTCGCGCCCCTGGCGCACTGCGCTCTGGCAGTCATGGGTGAGGGGCCGGTCCGCGACGCGTCGGGCGAGCTGAGCTCTGCCGCCAGCGCACTGACCGCAGCGGGAATCACCCCGATCGTGTTGCGTGAGAAGGAGGGCCTGGCCCTGATCAACGGCACGGACGGCATGCTCGGGATGCTCGTTCTGGCCATCACCGACCTGCGTAAACTGCTCAAGGTCGCCGATCTCACCGCAGCGATGAGTATCGAAGGGCTGCTCGGCACCGACAACGTTTTCGCCGCCGACCTGCAGGCGCTGCGCCCCCACCCCGGCCAAGCCGCGTCGGCCGCCAACCTGCGCGCGATCCTGGCCGGAAGCCCGATCCGGGCCAGCCACGACAACGCGGGTTGCACGCGAGTGCAGGACGCCTACTCCCTGCGGTGCGCGCCGCAGGTGGCCGGCGCTGCACGCGACACCGTCGACCACGCGGCGCTGGTCGCCGGCCGCGAGCTCGCCGCTGCCGTGGACAACCCCGTGATCACCCTTGATGGCCGGGTGGAGTCCAACGGCAACTTCCACGGTGCTCCGGTGGCCTACGTCCTGGACTTCCTGGCCATCGTGGCGGCCGACGTCGCGAGCATGTCCGAACGTCGGACCGACCGCTTCCTGGACGTGGCTCGCAGCCATGGCCTGAACGCGTTCCTGGCCGACGACCCGGGCGTCGACTCCGGACACATGATCGCCCAGTACACCGCCGCCGGAATCGTCTCCGAGATGAAGCGGCTCGCAGCTCCGGCAAGCGTCGACTCGATCCCGAGCTCGGCGATGCAGGAGGACCACGTATCCATGGGCTGGGCGGGTGCGCGCAAGCTGCGCCGGTCCGTCGACGGCCTCACCCGGGTTCTTGCGGTCGAGCTGCTGACGGCTGCACGCGGCATACAGCTTCGGGCTCCACTGGAACCGTCGGCCGCCACCGGCGCGGTGATCAGTGCGCTGCGCGAGAGCACTGAAGGGCCGGGCATGGACAGGTTCCTTGCGCCAGAGATCGAGGCGACCGTCCAGTTCGTCGCCACCGGCGGCGCCCTGCGTGCCGTCGAGACCGTCACCGGTCCGCTGAACTGACAAACGCGCGAAGAAGCGTACTGACAACGAGATACACGCTCAAACAAGGAGATTCGTCATGGAAGGCGCCCGTCCCGTCCGCGCAGCCCGCGGTACGACCCTGACCGCCAAGTCGTGGACCACCGAGGCCCCGCTGCGCATGCTGATGAACAACCTCGATCCCGAGAACGCCGAGCGCCCCGACGACCTGGTCGTCTATGGCGGCACCGGCAAGGCGGCCCGCGACTGGAAGTCCTTCGACGCAATGGTCCGCACACTGACCACCCTCGAGAAGGACGAGACCATGCTGGTGCAGTCCGGTCGGCCCGTCGGCGTGATGCGCACCCATGAGTGGGCGCCGCGGGTGATCATCGCCAACAGCAACCTCGTCGGCGACTGGGCGACCTGGCCGGAGTTCCGCAGGCTCGAGCACCTGGGCCTGACGATGTACGGCCAGATGACGGCGGGCTCGTGGATCTACATCGGCACCCAGGGCATCCTCCAGGGCACCCATGAGACCTTCGCTGCGGTCGCGGACAAACGCTTCAACGGCACCCTGGCCGGCACGCTGACCCTCACCGGAGGTGCCGGCGGCATGGGGGGCGCCCAGCCGCTGGCCGTGACCATGAACGAGGGCGTCTGCCTGCTCGTGGACGTCGACGAGACACGCCTGCAACGGACCGCGGAGCACCGCTATCTGGACGTCATCGCCACGGACCTCGACGATGCGGTCGCCCGGTGCCTGGTTGCCAAGCGGGACCGCACGGCTCTGTCCGTCGGGCTGGTCGGCAACTGCGCGACCGTCGTCCCCGAGCTGCTGCGTCGCGGCGTGGAGATCGACATCGTCACCGACCAGACCAGCGCGCACGACCCCTTGTGCTACCTGCCCGAAGGCGTCGAGCTGGCCGACTGGCACGACTACGCGGAGAAGAAGCCCGAGGAGTTCACCGACCGAGCGCGGGCGTCGATGGCCAAGCACGTCCAGGCAATGGTCGAGTTCCAGGACGGCGGGGCCGAGGTCTTCGACTACGGCAACTCGATCCGCGCCGAGGCCCAGCTGGGTGGCTGTGAAAGGGCTTTCGAGTTCCCGGGCTTTGTGCCGGCCTACATCCGTCCGCTGTTCTGCGAGGGCAAGGGCCCCTTCCGCTGGGCCGCGCTCTCAGGTAGTCCGCAGGACATCTACAAGACGGACAAGGCCCTCATGGACCTGTTCCCGGACAATGACCGTCTCCAGAAGTGGATCCGTGCGGCCGGCGAGAAGGTCGCCTTCCAGGGTCTCCCGGCCCGCATCTGCTGGCTGGGTTATGGCGAACGTGACGTCGCGGGTCTGAAGTTCAACGAGATGGTCGCCTCGGGCGAGCTTGAGGCGCCGATCGTCATCGGCCGTGATCACCTGGACGCCGGCTCCGTGGCCTCGCCCTACCGCGAGACCGAGTCCATGGCCGACGGCTCGGACGCCATCGCCGACTGGCCACTGCTCAACGCTCTGATCAACACCGCCTCCGGCGCCACCTGGGTCTCGATCCACCACGGTGGTGGCGTCGGTATCGGCCGCTCGATCCATGCCGGTCAGGTCTCACTAGCCGACGGCACGGCGCTGGCTGCCGAGAAGCTCGCCCGCGTGCTGACCAACGACCCCGGCATGGGGGTCATCCGCCACGTGGACGCGGGCTACGACATTGCCGAGCGGGTGGCCGCAGAGCGTGGCGTGCGGATTCCGATGCGCGAGGCCTGAGTAATGACAGTCGCCTAGGTTGAGGTCATGACGTCTGACACGATGACATTCGATGGCATGTGGTCGGCAATCGAGCCCATCGGCCGCGAGGCGAGTACCGGTGGCTATCGACGCTATGCGTGGACCCGGGCGGATGCGATGCTGCGCGAGTGGTTTGCCGGAGAGGCCGCCGAGCGCGGCCTGGACCTGGTCACTGACCGTGCCGGGAACCAGTTTGCCTGGTGGGGTGATCCCGATGCTGCCGTCACCGCCGGCCGGCCCGGAGTGGTGATCGGCTCCCACCTGGACTCGGTCCCGGACGGCGGGGCCTTCGACGGTCCGCTGGGGGTGGTCTCGGCGCTGGCCGTCGTCGACGCCTTGCGAGCCAAGGGTTTCGTGCCTTTGCGCCCTCTCGCGGTGGCGAACTTCGTGGACGAGGAGGGTGCGCGATTCGGCATCGCTTGCGCCGGATCCCGTTTGATCACAGGCAAGCTCGACGCCGACAAGGCTCGAGGGCTGCGTGACGCCGACGGTGTCACGATGGCGGAGGCGATGACTGCCGCCGGCCACGCGGCCGAGCAGGTCGGCCCGGACGACGAGACACTGCGCCGGATCGGGACGTACGTCGAGCTGCACGTGGAACAGGGGCGCGCCCTGGTCGACCTGGGCCGTCCCGTTGCCGTCGGTTCTGTCGTCCGGCCCCACGGGCGCTGGCGTATCGACCTGGATGGCGAGGCCAACCACGCCGGCACCACGCGGTTGGAGGACCGGCGCGACCCGATGCTCGACCTTGCCAGAACGGTGCTGGCCGCTCGTGCGGCCGCCAGCGCGCTCGGGTGTGTTGCCACTGTGGGCAAGGTTCGAGTGGAACCCAATGGTGTGAACGCGATTCCGTCACGGGTCACCGCCTGGCTGGACGCACGAGGATCGGACGAAACCGGAGTCCGGGCCGTCGTGGAGGCCGTGGGGTCACAGTCCGGAGGTCAGGCAGTCGAGGAGTCGTGGACCCCCGAGACGGTCTTCGACGTGCCCTTGGCACACAGGATCTCGGCCTTGCTCGACGATGCGCCGATGCTGGCGACCGGCGCCGGCCATGATGCCGGAATCCTTGCCACGGCAGGGTTGTCCACCGCCATGTTGTTCGTCCGCAATCCCACCGGTGTCTCGCACTCGCCGGCTGAGTTCGCTGAGCGCGCGGACTGTCACCGTGGCGTCGAAGCCCTGACCGCAGTGACCGAGGAGCTGGCCGGATGAGCCAGCCGGTCAGCGCATCGAACCCCCAGCGGTGGTGGGCGGCATACGCGCTGCTGCCCTCCGGCCTTGGTCGCGACGTGACATTCGAGGCCGCTGGTGGCAGGTTTACCGCGGTCATGGCGGACACCGTGCCCGGTGATGCCCAGGTCCTGCCCGGTGTGGTCCTGCCCGGATTCGCGAACGCCCACAGCCACGCCTTCCACCGTGCGCTGCGCGGGCGCACCCATGATGGTGGCGGGACCTTCTGGACCTGGCGGAGGCGGATGTATGCCGTTGCGGCGCAACTGGACCCGGACTCCTACCTTGCACTGGCCACCGCCACGTACGCCGAGATGGCGCTGGCCGGAATCACCGCTGTCGGGGAGTTCCACTACCTTCACCACGCTCCCGGTGGGGCGTCATACGACGACCCCAACGCCATGGGTGAGGCCCTGCGTCAGGGTTCGGCCGACGCTGGGATCCGGTTGACCCTGCTCGATACCTGCTACGTCGCCGGGGGGTTGAGCGCGGCCGGGCACAGCCCGCTGGACGCGATGCAGCTGCGTTTTGGCGACGGTCACGCCGACCGGTGGGCCCAGCGTGTTGAGGACCTCAAGGAGTCCGCCGGTATGCGGGTCGGTGTCGCCGTGCACTCCGTGCGTGCAGTGCCGCGCGATCAGCTCGGTGTCGTCGCAGCGGCCGCCGCCGGGCGGCCGCTGCACGTTCACCTTTCCGAGCAGCCAGCTGAGAACCAGGCATGCCTGGGGTTCTACGGTTTGACACCCGCCGCGCTGCTGGACGCCGAGGGGCTCCTCGGCCCCACGACGTCTGCGGTTCACGCGACACACCTGACCGAGCCGGACATCGCGATGCTGGGCCACACCCGCACGACGGCCTGCCTCTGCCCCACGACCGAGCGGGACCTCGCAGACGGCATCGGACCGGCCCGCCGGTTGGCCGACGCGGGCTCATCGCTGTCCCTCGGGTCCGACCAGCACGCCGTTATCGACCTCCTCGAGGAGGCGCGCGCCCTGGAGATGCACGAGCGCCTGGACTCGTTGCAGCGTGGCCGTTTCCGCACCGACGAGCTGTTGGCGGCGGCCACCCGGCACGGGAGCCTGGGCTGGGACGACGCCGGTCGCCTCGAAGTTGGGGCGCGTGCCGATCTGGTCGCCATCCGACTCGACAGCCGCAGGACCGCCGGAAGTGCGCCGGAGCAGATCATGCTGTCGGCCAGCGGCGCCGACGTCGACACCGTGATCGTGGACGGCGCAGCGGTGGTCGTCGGCGGCCAACACCGGCTGGGCAACGTCGGGACGTTGCTGCAGAAAGCGATTCAGCCCCTTTGGGAGAGCCCATGACCGAAGAGCTCAAGACCGCGACGGTGTTCACCGGTATTGCCGAGCTCGTCACCAACGATGTGCTGCTGGATGGTGCCGACCACTGCGAGCAGCTGGGTCGGCTGAGCGACGCTGCGGTCGTCGTGCAGGACGGGCACATCGCGTGGGTCGGTCCAGCCTCTCAGGCACCGCCGGCGGATGAGCTTCATGACGTTGGCGGGCGCGCGGTCATTCCTGGCTTCGTGGACTCGCACTCGCACCTCGTCTTTGCCGGAGACCGTTCGCAGGAGTTCGCTGCCCGGATGACCGGCGCCCGGTATGACGGCGGCGGAATCGCCACGTCGGTCAACGCGACCCGCGCGGCCAGTGATGACCAGCTGCGCGCCCTGGTCGCCGCGCGCGTCGCCGAGATGCGCGTCCAGGGGACGACCACGGTCGAGATCAAGAGCGGCTACGGACTGAGCGTTCAGGACGAGGCGAGGTCGCTTCGTATCGCGGCCGAGTTCACCACTGAGACAACGTTTCTCGGCGCGCACGTGGTGCCGCCGGAGTTCGCCGGCCGTCGGTCCGAGTACGTCGACCTGGTTGTCGGTGAGATGCTCTCGGCCTGTGCACCGTACGCGCGCTGGATCGATGTGTTCTGTGAGCCGCACAGCGCGCACGCCTTCACCGAGGAGGAAGCGCGGGTCGTGTTGTCCGCGGGTCAGGACGCGGGTCTCGGCCTTCGGGTGCACGGCAACCAGCTCGGCTACGGTCCCGGGGTGCGCCTCGCGGTCGAGCTGGGCGCAGCGAGCGTCGATCACTGTACGTTCCTGACCGTGGAGGATGTCGAGCATCTCGCAGCGGCATCGGACACCACCGTCGCGACGCTGCTGCCTGGCGTTGAGTTCTCGACTCGTTCGCCCTACCCGGACGCGCGGCGTCTGCTCGATGCGGGTGCGAGCATCGCCCTGGCCAGCGACTGCAACCCCGGCACCTGCTACTCGTCCTCGATCCCGTTCGTGCTCGCCCTGGCGGTGCGCGAGATGAACCTGACGCCGGCGGAGGCCCTGCTCGCCGCGACTGTCGGCAGTGCCAAGTCGTTGCGGCGCAACGACATTGGCGTGATCCGTGTCGGGAACCGGGCTGATCTGACGGTTCTGGACGCGCCGTCATACCTGCACCTGTTCTATCGCGCCGGTGTCCCCATCGCCTGCGCGCTCTCTCCTGGAGGCCGCCATGGACGCTGATCGCACACCGGACCATCTGGGGGTCGTGCGCTTCGCGGAGCTCACTGCCGTGCCCTGGCGCAACGGTGGTGGTGTCACGCGTGAGGTGATGTCCGCTGGCGGGTCTGGACCGCAAGGTTTCGACTGGCGGATCAGCATCGCGGAGGTCACCGAGCCTGGCCCCTTCTCGACCTTTCCGGGAGTCGATCGCATCATCACCCTGGTTGAGGGGGAGGGGATGGATCTGGTGATCGACGGGGTCGAACACACCCTGGGTCTGCATGAGCTGCTCAGGTTCGACGGAGCGAGCCGGAGCTCCTGCACTCGGCTCGCCGGACCGGTCCGGGACCTCAACGTCATGACGCGTCGCGACCGGCTGTCGGCCACCGTTGCCATCAGGGACCTCTCCGAGACCCGGCCGATCGCCGTCGACGGCAGCCAGGTTCTGGTGCTGCTAGCCGGATCGGCCGTCGTTGTCGGAGCCGACGGGAGCCGGGCCGAGCTGCACCTGCTGGATGCCGTCTGCCCGAGGGGGGAGCACGTGCGGCTGGTTGAGGGATCCGGCCGGGCGGCGGTCGTGCGGATCGAGAGCCACCACGGTCATCGGGAGGGTCACCGATCATGATCATTCCACATCACCATGGGCGATCCCGAGGGTAACGAGTTCGACCTGCGCTGAGTATGGGACTCGGAGTATGGGACTCGGAGTATGGGGTTCAGAGTGGGAGTGGGTGATGCGGGTACTCGGCAGAGCGGCCGTGGAACGAGAGGATCTTGGGGTTCTGCACGACGCCGGCGCGGATTTCAATCGCCAGCCGGATGGTCGGGTCCCGGTCCCACGCCGCGGGGCCGTCCATCACTGAGCGCAGGTAGGGGATCAGGGCCTCGCTGATGCCCCAGGTGGCGCTGTTCCACAGGTAGGTGGGGCTGTGATCGACGCCGTAGTAGGCGACGCCGTCACCCACTGTCAGCATCGGTTCCTCGAAGGAGGTGGGCCGTGCGCACGCAAACCCCATGCCGGCGTCGCAGGACACGTCGACGAGGAGGCTGCCGGGAGCGAACTCCGCCAGCTCCGCGTCCGAGACGAACATGATTGGCGCGTCGGTGTCCTGCAGCACGCAGTTGACCACGATGTCGTGCCGGGCGAGGAACGCGGCCGTGGGCACCGGGCCTGTGTCCGTCTGGACCGTCGTGCGGCTGGGGTCGGCCTCGGTACGGTTCAGGTGCTCGAGCACGACGGATGGGACCGGGGAGGCAACCGCTGTGACGTCGCGCATGGTGACCACTGTGACGTCGTGAACGCCGAGCGCGTGCAGCGCCGTGACGGCACCCCGCGCCGTGTTCCCGAAGCCAATGATGACAGCCGTGAGACGTCGGCCGTAGTGACCGGTGGAGCCGACCAGGGTCATGGCGTGCATCACCGAGCAGTAGCCCGCGAGCTCGTTGTTCATGTGGAACACGTGGACGATGTAACCCTCTGTCGGCGTCCAGTGATTCATCGCCTCCCACGCTATGAGTGTCAACCGCTTGTCGATGCAGATCTGCGTGAGCTCGGGGTCCTGGACGGCGTGCGGCCAACCCCAGAGAACCTGTCCGTCGCGAAGGCTGGTCATGTCGTCGAGGGTGGGCTTGGGTATGAGCACCACGTCGCTGGTCGCGATGATCTCGTCGCGCGAGCGCATGCCTGCGACCTTGGTGGCAAGATGCTTGTCGGAGACGCCGAAGCGGTCGCCGTAGCCTTTCTCGAGGAAGATCCGCGCGCGCAGGTCAGCGTCGATCCGGCTGAAGTGTTTCGGGTGGATGGGCAGCCTGAACTCGTTCTCCTTGCTCGAGGTGGCAAGCACTCCAACACTGAGCTGTTCCATCTGCCTCCTGTCGGTTGACATTGCCATCACCCGGTTCGCCGCCATTCGTCGCCGTCGCCGTGCGGGGTTTCACTTCGTCGCGTTGATTAAAGCATCACGCTGCCCGGGCGCCTTCCTCGAGCCGGCGACATATCTCAGGCATTCACCGCCCCCTGTCCGGTGAATGCCTGAGATATGTCGCCCCCGGATCGGTCAGGTTTGGGCAGGCCCGCTTCTGCGTCGACCTATGTGGTCGCTCCTTATGATCTACAGCCTGTTGGTGGGCACTCTCTCTGTCAATGGTCGTGAGCAGGGCCGCAGGTCTTCTTCTACGACGCCTCGATACGTTCGGGTCGTCCCGTGGCCCTACAGCTCGGCCAGCAGCAGTGCGGGCTTCTCCACGCAGTCGGCCACGAATCGCAGGAAGCCGCCTGCTATTCCGCCATCGCACACCCGATGGTCGAACGTCAGCCCCAGCTGGGCCACCTTGCGCAGCGCGACCTGGCCCTCGTACGCCCACGGGCGATCGATGATCCGGCCGACGCCGAGCATGGCTGCTTCGGGATAGTTGATGATCGGTGTCGCTCCATCCGTCCCGAACACCCCGTAGTTGTTCAGAGTGAAGGTTCCACCCATCATCTGGGCCGGGCTGAGCTTGCCGTCACGGGCGAGCTCGGTCAGCTCCCGAAGTGCAGCCGCCAACTCGGTCGTGGTCATCTCGCCGGCACCGTGCACGACGGGCACGACCAGTCCGCGTGGCGACTGAGCCGCGAAGCTCAGGTTGATGTCGTGTAGCTGCACGATCTCCTGGGCCTCGAGGTCCACCTGCGCGTTGAGCTCTGGGAACTTCGTGAGTGCGGCGACGCTGATCCGCGCGAACAGGGCCAGCAGACCGATGCCGGCTGCGGCGTTGACCGCCTTGATCTCGTCCTTGGCGGCCATCAGGCCGGTCGCGTCGACGTCGACCCAGGCGGTCGCCTCGGGGATCTCGCGTCGGCTGATGGTCAGCTTGTCCGCGATCGTCTTGCGCACGCCACGTAGCGGAATCCGTATGTCGCCTGCCCGGTCCGCGCGGACCGGAGCGTGCGGCGGGGTCACCTCGTGCGAAGGCAACCCGCCCTCGCCAGCCCGGAGCGCGGCCTCGACGTCGGCCCGGCGGATGACGTCGCCAGGGCCGGTCGGAGCCAGGTCACCAAGGTTGATCCTGTTGTCCTTGGCCAGTTTTCGCACCACGGGCGAGATGACCTTGGGCGCAACGGCTGGCGCTGCTGTCGTTGGCAGAACTGTGGTTGGCGCTGCCGTGGCTGGCTCTGCGGCGACTGATCCAGCCTGGCTGGGGGTGGCCGGACGACCCGAGGCCGTGACCCGGCGGCGGCCACTTCGCCTGGCCTCGGAGGTGCCATAACCCACAAGGACGTTGCCAGAGCCAGACTTCTCCTCGGAGCCGGACTTCTGCACGGCGCCGATGGTGAGTAGCGGCTTGCCGACCTCGAGGACAGCGCCAGGCTCGCTGTGCAGGGTGATGACCGGGCCGGCATACGGGCAGGGCAGGTCAACGGAAGCCTTGGCGGTCTCGACGGTCACCACGATCTGGTCGACCTGCACCTCATCGCCCGCCGCGACATGCCACTCGATCACCTCGGCCTCGGTCAGGCCCTCACCGAGGTCCGGCAGCAGGAACGTCCTGGCAGTGGTGGAGACGGTGGAGGCGGTCGAGACGCTCACACGGCACCGCCCTTGCTGCTGTTGGCGCTGATGTTGGCGAGGAAGCGGGTGTCTGCGTCGTCGTCCCACTGCAGCCGGGCGATCGCGTCAAGAACACGCTCGACGCCGGGGAGGTGAAGGTGCTCGAGCTTGGGCGGGGGATAGGGGATGTCCAGACCCGCGACGCGCAGGACCGGTGCATGCAGCGAATGAAACGCCCGCTCCTGCACCCGGGCCGCGATCTCGGCGCCGACCCCCGCGAAGCCCTGGGCCTCGTGGACCACGACGCAGCGGCCGGTCTTGCGGACGGAGGCCACCACCGTCTCGTCGTCAAATGGGACCAGCGTGCGCAGGTCGACGACCTCGACAGACCAGCCTGACTCGGTCGCCGCCGAGGCCGCTTGCATGGCCACGTCGACGCTCGGGCCGTAGGCCACGAGTGTCACGTCGGTGCCCTCACGGCGCACGGCTGCGCGACCGAAGGAGTTGAATGTCGTTGCGGCAACGGCCGACTCGATGGATCCCTTGGACCAGTAGAGCCGCTTCGGCTCCATGAAGATGACCGGGTCGGGGTCGTTGATGGCCTCGCGTAGCAGGGTGTAAGCGTCCTCGACCGTGGCCGGCGTGACGACCTTGAGGCCGGGGGTGTGGGCGTAGTAGGCCTCGCTGGAGTCGCAGTGGTGCTCGACGCCTCCGATGCCACCGCCGAAGGGAATGCGGATCACGATCGGAAGGTTGACCCTGCCCTTGGTCCGGTTGCGCATCTTGGCGACGTGGGAGGCGATCTGCTCGAAGGCCGGGTAGGCGAACGCGTCGAACTGCATCTCGATGACGGGACGGAACCCGGCCATCGCCATACCAACCGCGAAGCCGACGATGCCGGCCTCGGCGAGCGGGGTGTCGAAGCAGCGGTCCTCGCCGAAGTCGCGGGAGATGCCGTCGGTGACGCGGAAGACACCGCCGAGGGTTGCGACGTCCTCGCCGAAGACCACGACGTCGGCGTCAGCTGTCATGGCGTCGTGAAGGGCGCGGTTGATGGCCCCGGACATCGTGACCTGTGGGGGCGCGGCGGCTGTCGCGCCTCCGGCCTGGGCGGTGGTGAGGGTCATCGGCTGGCCTCCTCGGCCTCGAGCTCGGCTTGCACCATCGCGCGCTGCTCAAGAAGCTGCGGCGTCGGTGTGGCAAATACGTTGTTGAACAACGACATCGGGTCGACAGGGAGGTCAACGCTCATCCGCATCCGGAGGTCGGCGGCGAACGCCTCGGCCTTCTGCGCGACCGATGCGACGAATGCGTCGTCGATCAGGCCCTCATGGCGCAGCCACGTCTCGAGCCGGGCGATCGGGTCACGGCGGAGCCAGTCGTCGACCTCATCGGAGTCGCGGTAGCGGGTGGGGTCATCGGCGTTGGTGTGGCCGTCGAGGCGGTAGGTGTGCGCCTCGACCAGCACCGGTCCCTGACCGGAACGCGCGTGCGCGACTGCTTTGTTGAGCACCGCGAGCACAGCCATGGCGTCGTTGCCGTCGACCTGCTCAGAGGCGATGCCGTAGCCGATTCCCTTGTATCCCAGAGATGGAGCGGCGGTCTGCTTCGAGAGCGGGGTGCTGATGGCGTATCTGTTGTTCTGGATGAGGAACACGACAGGGGCCTTGAATACGGCCGCGAAGTTCAGCGCTTCGTGGAAGTCCCCCTCGCTGGTAGCGCCGTCGCCGACGAACGCCATTGCGACGGTCGGGCGACCCTTGCGTTTCTCACCTGAGGCGAATCCGACGGCGTGGATCAGCTGCGTTGCCAAGGGCGTGCTCTGTGGCGCGGTTCGGCTTGCCCTGGGGTCGAAGCCGCAGTGGGCGGCGCCGTGGGGCACCGTCAGGATCTGGACAGGATCGATGCCGCGGGTCACCAGGGCCATGGAGTCGCGGTATGTCGGGAACGCCCAGTCGTCCTCCGACAGCGCCAGCATCGAACCGATCTGGCAGGCCTCCTGGCCGTGCGAGGGAGGGTAGACGGCGAGGCGACCCTGCTTGGCCAGCGCCGCGGCCTGGATGTCGAACCGGCGGCCGACGACCATCGCGCTGTAGGCGGCCACGAGCTGCTCGCTGGACGGTTCGGGGTAGTCGTCATTGAACACCCCTACCCGATGACCTGCAGCGTCGAGGAACTGCACCGGCATCGGCGCGGGCATCAGGCCTCTCGCGAAGGGCCGATCGGTGGGCACGGTCTGCGGGAGAGGGTTGCTCGTTTCCGTGGTCAAGGCGTCGGCCTCCAGGGGTGTGGGCGCGTCCGGCTCGGGCGTGCGCCTGGTCCTTGGTGGGTCCAAATGTGGTGCGTGTCCGTGTCGGATAAACGATGTGACACTCAATCGTCTCTCCTTCGAGATTCCTGTCCAAAATGCCGGGTAGAATCAAAGACAATCGGCTCGACGGAGAGTTCATGACCGACCAAGTGTCCACCAAGCAAGCACCCAAGCCGTCCGGCGTGGGACGCTCGGTCAGGCCGTTGGACGGCCCTGACCGGTTGATCCTGAGCGAGCTCATCAGGGATGCCCGCACGTCGATCCGTTCGTTGGCCGAGCGAGTGCACATCTCGCGGGCCAACGCCTATGCGCGGGTCGACCGGCTGGTCGCCGACGGGGTGATCACCGGGTTCTCCGCGCAGATTGCCCACGAGCGTGCGGGACTGGGGACCTCGGCATACGTCTCGCTGTCCATCGAGCAGAACTCTTGGCGCGAGGTGTCCGCCCGCCTGGGGCGACTGCCCTACGTCGAACACGTTTCGATGCTTGGCGCGGACTTCGACGTCCTGGTCCTGGTGCGTGCGCCCGACAACGCCGCCCTGCGCGATCTTGTCCTCGACCGGATCCAGAGCATCCCAGGGGTCCGGACGACTCGTACCTGGCTTGTTTTCGACGAATTGCAGGGTCCTGGCGCCGACTGGTCATAAACTGAATTGATGAGGGATGACAGACCGTGGGACGACAGCGTCGACAACCCGCCGGATTCGCAGCTGGTCACGATTGCCCACGCGTGTTTCGACTTCGCGCGGGCAGGTGACGCTAAGAGGCTGCGGGCGTATGTCGAGCACGGGGTCCCGGTGAACCTCACCGATGCGACTGGCAACACGCTGTTGATGCTGGCTGCCTACCACGGGCACGCCAAGACGGTCCGTGACCTGCTCGCGCTGGGCGCCGACCCTGACCGCACCAACGACCGTGGCCAGAGTCCACTGGCCGGTGCGATCTTCAAGGGAGAGGACGAGGTGGTCGCGGCGTTGTTGGCCGCGGAAGCCGACCTGGACGTCGGCACGCCGAGTGCACGCGCGACCGCGGAGATGTTCGACCGGGGTGAGCTTCTCCAGCGCTGTTCCTAGGTTTGTTGCTGTAGGGCCGCACGGTCCCTAGGTTCAGATGGAGCGGAGGGGAACGGTCCCCAGTTTGCCGGCTCGGGGTGTACCGTCATTTGTGTAACAACAGGGGAGCGCCCCATAGCGCTGAGAGTGCGGTTCGCCGCAGACCCTCGAACCTGCTCCGGTTAGCACCGGCGAAGGGAGTTGAGAATCTCA
>Ga0209540_10000772_pt1 | contig 26945 bp, 21 predicted proteins | sample BarGraIncu01121A_FD_184501 | JGI IMG/M metagenome (GOLD analysis project Ga0209540, IMG submission 184501) | Arctic peat soil microbial communities from Barrow, Alaska - Barrow Graham LP Incubations 011-21A (SPAdes) (version 2) | ecosystem: Environmental > Terrestrial > Soil > Wetlands > Peat... | reverse complement strand
AAAATCAAGGAATAACATAGCAAAAAGTTAAGAAATAGAGTTAATTTTTTGTAACTGTCAGATTGGTTTCCCTGCCAAAATAGTAGACATTCCCGATAAATGGGATTTTTCAACTGTCAAAGTAGGGTTAACAATAAGTTTTTCTGATATCACTCTATCCGAGATTTCCAGTGGTGTTGGTGCTCCAGATTTTGTTTCCTGCTGAACACAACCACTGACCAAAAAAATTCCTAAAATTAAAACAATTACGCAGTTTCTCATAATTAATCTCGACTCTCCTTATTAATATTTAAATGAGAATTCTTGCTTTAAATAACTTCTTTATTAAGAATGGTGTGTGTTGCACATTGACCAAATTACCAACCCAATTTGAAACAATCTCTAAAAATAACAATCTATAAAAACCGGCAACTCATGAATGAAACAACCTCCATAGTAAAAGATTGAGAAATCGCAGAATTTTTTATAAAGAAACTATTAATTCAATGCAGGATAAGCCGGATGAATAACCAATTTATTATCAGTAATATCGCAAAAGACCTCAAATTAAACGATCTTTCAGTAAAAAATACCGTTGAACTTTTTGAAGATGGGGCAACCATACCTTTTATTGCACGGTACAGAAAAGAAAAGACTCACGGCCTGGATGAGACCGTTATCCGCTCCATATCTGAAAAACTTGAATATTACAATGAGCTTGAAAAAAGAAAAGTTACTATTTTAAAGACAATTGAGGCTCAGGATAAACTAACCGCTGGACTTCGGCAAAAAATCCTTGGCTGTAATGATAAAAACATGCTTGAGGACATGTATCTTCCTTTTAAGCCCAGGAAAAGTACACGGGCTGCTATTGCAAAAGAAAAGGGTCTTGGGCCGCTTGCTGATCTGATATACCTTCAACACAATATAACAGGGACAAAAGAATCAATCGTCTCAAAATATATTGATCCAAAAAAAGGAGTCCTGACATACGAAGATGCCCTGAACGGTGCCCTGGATATTATTGCGCAGGTGATATCAGACGACGAATTCATTCGAAATCTGGTCAGGAATAATGTTTCGAAAAGGGGTCGTATCTCTTCAAAAGCAAAGAAAGCCTGGATTGGAAAACAGTCCAAGTTCCAGGACTATTATGATTTTTCGGAATTAATACAAAGATCCCCTTCACACAGGATGCTTGCGATCAGACGGGGATCATCGGAGGATGTACTCACCTGGAATATTGAGGTTGATGAAGATTTCATAATAGGTCTTATTGAGTCAAATGTTATCAAAAGAAATGACTTTTTATTCAACAACGAGCTTGAAATTGCAGTAAAAAATAGTTTGAAGAGATTGATATTTCCTTCCATTGAAAAAGAAGTATTCAACCTCAAGATGGAGGAAGCTGAAAAAGAGGCTATACAGGTATTTTCAAAGAACCTGGGAAATCTGCTTTTATCACCTCCGGCTGGTAGCAGGAGTATAATGGGTATAGACCCTGGTTTTCGGTCAGGATGTAAGGTTGCCGTAATTGACCAAAAAGGCGATTTCAAAAAATATTACGCGATCTATCCCCATGAACCCCAGAACAAAAAGGACGAAGCAGAAAAAATTCTCCTGGATCTTATTGAACAATATAAAGTCGAGCTGATCTCGATTGGAAATGGTACTGCCTCCAAGGAAACAGATATTTTTGTACGGGACTTTATAAAAAAGCACAACCTCAAAGTAAGATCAGTAGTGGTAAGTGAGGCAGGTGCGTCGGTCTATTCTGCATCTGAAGATGCCACTCGGGAATTCCCTGATATGGACGTTACGGTCAGGGGTGCTATAAGTATTGCCAGAAGACTCCAGGACCCACTTGCGGAATTAGTTAAAATTGATCCTAAATCAATAGGTGTGGGCCAGTACCAGCATGATATTGACCAGAAAGAATTAAAAAGATTTCTTGATATGACAGTTGAATCATGTGTTAATTATGTGGGAGTCGAACTCAATACTGCGTCAGTTGAATTGCTTTCATATGTATCAGGTATCGGACGAGCCATTGCTGAAAATATCGTACTATACAGGAGTGAACACGGCTCTTTTAAGAGTAGAAAGGAGCTCAATAACGTGTCCAAACTGGGCCCAAGAACATTTGAGCAATGTGCCGGTTTCTTAAGAATACGAGACAGTTCTAATCCGCTTGATAATTCAGCGATTCATCCTGAAACGTACCATATTGTTGAAAAAATGGCTAACGACAGCAAAGTCAGCCTCGACCAGATAATCGGGAATGAAAAATTAATATCATCGATAAACATAGAAAAATATGTTACAGAAACGTTTGGAATTCCTACATTGACTGATATATTAGAAGAATTTAAAAAGCCAGGTATTGATCCCAGGAAAGAGTTTAAAAGCGTGGAGTTTTCTGCAAAGATCAACGATCTGGAGGATCTGAAAAAGGAAATGATACTTGAAGGCAATGTAACCAATGTCACGAATTTTGGCGCTTTTGTTGATATCGGCGTCCATCAGGATGGGCTGATCCATATTTCAAAATTGAGTGACAGTTTTGTAAAAGATCCCAATGATATTGTTTCTGTTGGTGATACTGTTACTGTTAAGGTTTTAGATGTTGATGTTACCTTGAAGAGAATATCTCTTCAGATGATGAATTTGAAATGAAACGATTCGTGTTTATGCAGGATATACCGTTCCTTCATCACCGTTAACCGTACATTGACAACTGCTGGAATGGCTATGCTACGATCGCCGTTTGTTTTCCGAAGATGGCGGATCAATCGCTTTTATGCTCTTCTGGCTGCCTGCTGGCTGTTTCCTGACAAAATAATTGCTATAAATGTATTAGTGCAATAGTTGCGCAATATTTATATACCAACAGGTTACTATAGGTTATTGTGAATAAGTTGCACAATAACGCCTCCAACTCGATATTCTGCAACTTCTTTTAATCATCAAACATTTCTATTTCCACCTAGATTTATTAATAACGTAATTGCTCAATTCAATTTTGAGTTTATCATAAATATTATCCACATCTGATTCTTCAGTTGAGATAAATTATCCACCCAGTCAAGCTTCAGTGCATTTTTAAAATCATGAAGGATTTCTGAATCAGTGATTTGAGATTTTTGATCTAATTAAGATCATGTCGATCTTGCAAGAGCTATAAACTTTATCATCGTAACCATGGCCGTTACACCCAGTAAAGGAATAATCGCAACGGTCAGGGCTGCACTTAACCAGGAGAATACATTATAAAGATATACAATGTTGAAACCAAAGTAGTTCAATACATATATCGCCGCAACAATGCCAATTAGACCTGGAAGCATGTTAATGAGATCGGTTTTGCTGGGTGCTGCGCCTGCTCCCAGCGTCAATGCAAGGTAAAGAAGCACATATGTTTTCCAGTTCAGATAATCCAGGCCAATGATAAAAGAAAGAGTAGTATCTATTAAAAATCGTGTCTCTGCAAGAATATCAAAGGAGCCAGGTGGAAAATCAAAATGCACTCCAAAGTAGCCAGCTATAAGCAGCAATATTGCCGGACATCCGATCAATGGAGCGATCGATATGGCAGCATTTCCCATAAGAGGTATCTTTGGAGCGGTATGTTCTACATGTCCTAAGGTGTCCCCTGATGGAATGACGCTGAACTTTATAATGCGCGAACCCATGAGCAAAGCTACTAATGCATGACTCAATTCGTGTGCTATAGTCCCTGGCAACATAAGAATTACATACAAAGTCTTCGATCCATATGCCAGGGAGCGATGCAGGTATTCAGAGATCAAATAGAGCACTATTACCTGGAACAGTATGATATACATGTATAATTTACCCAAGAAGCATATGTAATGAATATATAACTAATGGAACGCAACATATAAAACTGGAAAATAATATGTCGATAACATTCAACGATGAAGACCTGATGTATGTTAATAAAGAACAGGAGATGCAATTACTTTCCATCAGACAGGCGATCGATGCCTTGAAAGTAAAAGGGAACACAGCATTTTGTAAAAAATGCGGTCACATGATTCACAATTTCAAAGTGGGAAATGCAATGCTTCTCCAATGTGTTTCCTGTGGAAATAGAGTTTCCCAGATGATCCAGCTATGAGCCTTGATCATGCGCAATTTCCTTTAGCTGTCTTTGCCGCTCAACTACCATCTCACAGTATTTATCTCCGCTGCACATGTTCTTAGTATCCTGCTTGAGGGTGTACTCAGGATTCAGGCTCTCAACCACAGAGCTCATCATGGTCCGGCAGGCCGTCAGGGCAACGGTCTTGGGGTCAAGACCCATCTGTATCGCACTATTTCGTATCGCGCATTCGGTCATCTTTACCATCGCACCATTCTCTGTCTCCACAACAGGCTCGTACTTGTTTTCAGATCCAAAAGAGATGGTACTGAGAATTCCAACCGTCTCCACTATTTGCCTGGCGTTACCCGAAGGCAGGCCAAGAGCCATTGCAATGTCCTTCATCTCCTTCCCGGCTTCCATAAAGAGAGGACGCTCGATATCATCATATTTTTCACCAAGCGCCTTCCTGAAGAACTTGTCATACAATAATGGCATGAAGCCTGCAGATTTTGCGGCTATGATCCATCTCTCCTCAACAGGAATATCCTCTATACTTACCATAGTTCTAACCTCCTCTCAAAAATGAGGCAAATAACCTCAAATTAATATGATTTTTAATGGTATAAATATTTTACGAGCCCTACCTCCCCGATTGCCTCTGCCAGCTCAACCCAATATCGGCATAAAATTGAACGATCATATAAATACAAAGAAATCCAGATAAATCATGCATCATGTTTTTGAGGGAGAAGATCTTCGCCGGGGAAGGCAAAATCAAATCTGACACCGTACTTAAGAATTGCAGGATCGTGAACGTTAACACAAAAGAGATAACAAAAGGCGATATTTCAATAAGCTCAGGTTTTATCACAGGCATTGGTGACGTAAAAGGACTGATCGGTGAAAAAACAAATATCATCGATATTAAAAATTATCATGTATGTCCAGGATTGATAGACGGGCATGTGCATTTTGAGTCAAGCATGGTAACACTCACGCAATTTGCGAAGCAGTCCATGCTTCATGGGACAACAGGTATTGTCATCGATCCTCATGAGATCGCAAATATAATGGGAGTAAAAGGTATCAAGCTTATTATGCAAGAGGCAAAACGTCTGCCTATCGATGTTTTTATCACAATTTCATCGTGTGTACCTTCAAGTCTGCTTGAGACCTCAGGTGCGAAGATCGGTCTTTCAGGAATTAAAAAATTCCTTGACAAAAAATTCGTTGTAGGACTTGGCGAGGTGATGGATTACCATAAGGTTCTCAAAGGTGATCCGGAAAAACTTGGGATGATCCTGGCTTCCCTTGAAAGAAAACTCGTGGTAGACGGCCACTGTCCTGGTATGCGGGATAAAGAATTGTTCGGATACATCAGTGCCGGTATTTCCAGCGACCATGAATCCGTAACTTATGATGAAATGCTTGAGAAAGCGCGCCTGGGTATGAAGATCATGCTTCGTGAGGGCTCAGCTGCAAAAACTCTTGAGGAATTCATCCCAAAGCTGCAGAGGGACAGGATATCTCTGGAAAACTTCTTTTTTGTAACCGATGACAAACATTCAGGCGATCTGATGGAAGGACACATGGACGTTATCGTCAGGGCTGCGATCAGGCTTGGAATAGATCCGATCCATGCGATTTCAATGTCAACTTTCAATACGGCGCGACATTACAGGATAGACCAGCTTGTCGGATCTATAAGCATTGGCCGAAGAGCGAATCTTGTGATACTTGATGACCTGCAGGATTTCAGGATCAAGAATGTAATGTTACGAGGCAAGTTAAATCCTGAAGTGGAAGAGATCGAGTATCCAGGCTATGTTTTTGATACCGTAAAATACAAAAAAATTGAACCGGATGACCTTAAAATAAGATCCGGGAAAAAGATAGTATCAGCCCAGATCATTGAGATAGTGCCAGGTCAGCTAATTACGAACAGGAGCATTGAGGATTTAAGAACCGACGGGCAATTTGTCCTGCCTGATGCAAAAAGGGATATTCTTGCCATAGTTGTAATAGAACGTCACGGGAAGTCGGGGAACATAGGAAGGGGTTTTGTGAAAGGCTTTGGTTTAAAAGGGGGGGCGATCGGGCAGAGCGTTGCACACGACTCACATAATGTTATTATCGTGGGTACGAATTTTGAAGATATGTCATTATGTGCGAACAAGATCAGGGAATTGCAGGGAGGAATTGTTATTGCAAAGGATAGGGTGATCGACTATCTGCATCTTCCTTTTGCAGGAATTCTGAGCCTTGAAGGAGTTTGCGACGTGGATAAGAAACTAAGGGAACTGCATGGAAAAGTAAAAGCGATGGGATGTAAACTTGACGCGCCTTTTATACAGATGTCATTCCTTTCGCTTCCTGTAATTCCATCTCTTAAGATAACGGATAAAGGATTGGTGGATGTAGATGCGTTTAAATTGATAGCAACTGTAAAAAATAAATGACCTGGAAGATCAAGGATCCCAATGATGGCTGAATCACCCAAATACTTATCTGCATTCAGAATTAAAAATACATTTTATGGCAGAAGGATTCATCACCCCAATTACTTCCGAAGGCATAATAACAATTCCCAGAGAACTTATGGAAAAATTTAATCTCAAAGACCGCGTTGAAATTGTGGAAACGCACTGCAATCAGGGAATTTTAATAAAAGCTTTGAATGAGTGAAAGAAAAAAGACAATTACTCCCTCAGTTCAGGCGGCAGCATATTCGGAATACCGTCGTCTATTGGGTAATACTCATCACATTTCTTACAAAAAAGCGTCCCTTTTAATATCTCTTTCTCATTCTCTTCGGTCACTTCAAGCACAAGGTCTCCCTTGCACATAGGGCAGCATAAAATATCCATCAGGTCTCTTTTCATTATTTTTACACCTTTTTATCCTAAAATACTCTTCTCATTATCAAGGTATCGAATAAGATAATTTTTATTGCATCAGGTGAGTATATGCTTGGATTAATATGATACGCACATTTATTGCTGTAGAATTGCCGGACAGGTTTCTTCACGAGATAGAAAAAATTGAATCTGCGCTTGACACTCCGGGAATAAAACTCGTTGAGCCGAAACTGGTGCATATTACAATGAAATTCCTGGGGGACATCAATGAAAGCGACATAGAGCCAATAACATCTGCTCTCTCGCAGATAAATTGTGCGCCATTTGAAGCACGAATTAAAGGAGTTGGCGTATTCCCAAAAATTGCATATATAAAGGTTATATGGCTGGGTGCGCAAGGTAATTTTGAAGCCCTGCATAAGGAAGTAGAACGTGTTCTTTTGCCTTTCAAATTCGGGAAGGATCACCAGTTCTCACCCCATGCTACGCTTGCACGCGTGAAAGAGCTGCGGGAAAAGGCGCTTCTTCTTGAAAAAATGAAAAAACTTGAGGATATTGATCTTGGTACCATGAATGTTGAATCAATCAGTCTTAAGAAAAGTACATTGACGCCGCAGGGTCCTATATACGAAACACTAAAGGAAATTAAACTTAAATGACTGATATAGAAACTATACGAGCCAACATTCTTTCTCGAATTAAACCGTCGGATGATGAAAAGATCCGCCTTGACCAACTTGCAAAGAGCATAATTTCACGTATTGATGCTATTGGCGAATCCGAAGGGATCGATATCAAGGGAATTCTCGTTGGTTCATCTGCGCGCAGGACATGGATATCAGGTGAACATGACCTTGATATTTTCATTATGTTCCCGCCTGATGTAGAAAGAGAATATCTTGAGGGAAAAGGGCTTTATGTTGCCCGAAAAATCGCGATGCAAGGAGAACGTTTTGAAGAGCGCTATGCAGAGCATCCCTATATCCACGCTGTTTTTGACGGCTTTGACGTCGATCTTGTTCCTGCTTTTAATGTGAAAAGCGCCGCAGAAATAAGATCTGCGGTTGATAGGACGCCATTTCATAATTATTATGTTTCTTCAAGGATAGAGGGGAGTGAAGACGAAGTGCTTCTTCTCAAACAGTTCCAGAAAGGTATCGGTGTTTACGGTTCCGAATTAAAAACCCGTGGTTTTTCAGGCTTTCTCGCTGAATTGCTCGTCATCCAATATGGATTATTCGAAAATGTGCTTAAAGCCGCCTGTAATTGGAAAGCAGGAATAAGCATAGATATAGAAAAACATGGAACTTTGATACACAGGGATCCACTGGTCATGATTGACCCAACTGATCCCGCTCGTAATGTTGCAGCGGCGCTGTCCCTGGATAACCTGTGCGTTTTCATGGATAAGGCATGTGAATTCCTGGAAAAACCCAATGAAAAATATTTCAAAGTGCAAATTCCCGGACCTCTTGATGATAATGAATTCAGGAAGATCATTCATGAAAGAGGATCTTCATTGATTGCTATTGTTTTTAAGGTTCCGGATATTGTTGAGGATGTCCTGTTCCCGCAGCTTCATAAGCTTGAAGAATCTGTCTGTGAGATGCTTGAAAAATATGATTTTAAAGTTTATAACAGCGCAGTATGGGCAAATGAGTTTGCGATCGTTCTGTTAGAGCTTGAATCCGCAAAGCTCCCCCTGGTAAAAAAACACACAGGTCCCAATGTATGGGGAAAAGATTTTGCAGTATCATTCAAGGAAAAGTATAATAATTCAAAGACTTTTTCGAATATATTTATCCAGGATGGAAGATATATGGTTGAAATACCGAGAAAATATTCTCATTCAAGGAAACTTGTTGAATCCGAGCTCTTAAAATGCGGTCTTGGAAAACATCTTGCAATAAGTATTAAAAAAGATTTTCAGGTCATAGAAAATGAAGAACTATTGAATATCAGGAATGAAGAATGGCGAAAGTTCCTAAGGGGATTTTTCGAAAAATAGGGCAGCTTATGTTGAATGGAAAAATAATGAGAATTCTGTTAATTATCCTTTTCATGGGATTTTTTGCACTTGCCGGATGCATCGGTTCATCATCCTATAAAGAAGTTACGCCCTCGCAGTTGGTCTTGACTCCCGATACTTTCGAAGGACAAAAAATATGCATTGGACTCGTGTCTGAGAATAATACTTTTTCCAATGTCCGGGTTGTGAGGAACCAGAACTTTACGGAAGAACTCACGAATGGAACGCTTGCACAAATCTGCGGGATTTTTAGGGCAGGTCAACTTGAACCCGATTCAATAAACCCTATTCTCATTGTGACCACGGACAAAGAAATATATCATTCTAATGAAACCCTGAAAGTTCGTATCGACTTTAATGCCTCGCAGGAGGCAAAGGCGCAAATTACGGTATCGGGAATCAGGAATGAATTTAGAAGGGCTTTGATCAATGGATCGCGTGATGAAATTTTAAAGACAGGCCAAAACGTATTTGATCTTGAATTCATGACCCCGTCATGCGAGGCGTGTTCTGCGCTTTCACCAGGCATATATGCAATTAATGCCACGGTGACAACAGGAGGCAGGACTTTTGAGACCTATAAGAAGATCACCCTGGAAAGAGAGGAGTCAAACGCTACAACCTCCGAAATACCCTCAATTGACGTAAATGGGACCACACTTTCTAATTCAAATTTAACTTCGAATTTAACTCCAATTCCAACTTTGATTCCAACATTCGCTTCCGATGTCAACCTTACTAAGGAAGTGACGGTTGAATATTTCTATATCCCCGGATGCACAAAGTGTGAAAAAGCCACGCCTGTCATTGAGAAGGTCATGAGCTCTTATGGCAGCATGGTGAACTTTATAAAATACAATTCGAATGAAGAAGGTCGCTCACTTGCGATAGAATATCAGATCCCGGGCACACCATCCGTAATTGTTAATAAGAATGCACAGAGACTCATTTCTTATAAAAGTTATAACGGCGATTTATCAAAACTTGAACATATATTGAGGGATGAGATCGAAAAAGCCTCAACATCATCAGCTATATCCGGTGTTCAACCACGCGAAAAGATAATTCTTTCAGTCCCCTCAGTTTTTGTGGTGGGCTTCCTTGCAGGTTTTAATCCCTGCCTGCTTGCCATCCTTGCTTTTATCGCATCCGTAACTCTTGCCAACACAGGACGAAGACGCGATGTCCTTCTTATTGTGCTTATGTTCAGCCTGGGGATTTTCGTAACTTACCTTATATTTGGCATCGGGCTTCTGAGCATTATTGAAAGATCACCCGGATTGCAGGGCTCGGTCAAGAATTTTCTTGTAGCTTTAATAGGTATTCTTGGGGTCTGGCATTTGTATGATGCTTATCATCTTCGAAAAAACACGGAATCATCGTTTTACACGCCCAAAGCTTTCATTCGCCTTACAGAAAGTGTAACTAAAAGAGTCAGCCTTCCAGCGTCTTTTTTCATAGGAGCGCTGTTCTCGCTCATCAAAGCCCCCTGCGTAGGCGCTGTATATTTTGTTGTTCTTGACATGGTTAGAAGCGGTGAAGGAACAGGATATTTATATCTGGCAGCTTACAACTTCGGCGTTGTGCTTCCGGTACTTGTTCTTGGCGGAGCGATCGCTTTTGGCTTGAATCCTGAAAAAGTAGAGAAATTCAGGAAGGATAAAAGGTCCGTGATGCGGCTCATAACGGGAATAACCCTTCTTATAATTGCGATCCTGATGTATATCGGAATAATTTGAAAAAAGTTAAATAGTATCCCAATTAATAATAAATTATCAGGAGGAAAAATTAATGGGCGTAAAGAAAATAGGTGAAAAATATATATGTAATATATGCGGAAATGAAGTAACGGTCACAAAAGCAGGCGGGGGAACACTTGTTTGCTGTGGCGAAGATATGGAGTCAATAAAGTAGCCTCAAAATAAATAGAATATAAAATATATATATATAATATTATATTTTTTCTTTTTTTATTCGAATATACATGAATCGAACCATTCCATTTCATATAATTTTTTAGATATATTATAAATATCTTCGGAAGTTCCTTCTATAAGGTACGTTATAGCTATCTTATTATTTTTTTTATCGACATCTATCCCGATGAACTTGTGCCTTTGCGTGCCCTGTAAAAAGATTTTCTTTATATCAGATTTATCCACGATCTTGTTGGTATTGATGATCAATCTTTTCTGGTAATATCCCATTCCTTTTTTTTCAAACAGCTTATCAGAGAAAATAATTACCCACGTTAGTAAATAAATAGTGATCCCGATAACATATTGACCAACACCGATAATGATTCCGAATATCGCGAACAACCACACGCTTGCAGCTGTGGTTAACCCGAAAGTCTTTTCATTCGTCTTGATCAATGCGCCTGCCCCGAGAAAGCCAATTCCGGTGACAACCGAGCCCAGTAGCGGAAGTGGATTTTCATTCAGGATTGTCGCAGTTATCGCAAGCCCGCAGGATCCCATTGCTACAAAAATGAAGGTTCCAAAACCGATCGGTTTATGAGACCTCTGTCTTTCATAACCAAAGACCATGGATAATGCGAATGTTAAGATTAATCTTAATAAGATGATCGATAGTTCCATTCAGGGCTTAATAGGGAAAAGGAGCTTATTTATTTTCCTATGTAGACCTCACAAGGAAGAAGAACTGATTTCCAGGAGTGCCAAATAACACTTGGTTATAGGAATTCAACCTTCTTTTAAGATATAATAAATTTAAACAATTAATAATTATATTTACTGTTTCAATAACCGGATTTTGATGATTTTGTAACCGGAACAGGCTTCTTTACAATTTTTACTTCCATGCCAACAGTTCCAGAATTACCTACAATAACTCTCTTTGGTTTTTATCCTGTTCCCATGCCCCCTCCCGGCGGATATGCGGCGCTGCTTTTGGATGTCGAGCGGAATGCGGAGGAGGACAGCGCCGGCCGGAGGTTTGTCTGCAATTCAGACAACTGATAGATTATATAAAACAGCTGATGATATGCTTTTTTAGAAGTGTTACAATCTCAGATAATTTTGTTCCAGTTAATGACTTCTAATTCAGGGATATTATTAAAATGACCATCATTAGATAGAAGCGGAACATCATGTTCCAAACATAATGCAGCTATCCATATGTCATTTTCAGGAATAGGGTTTCCTTTCTTTTTCAGGTAATAACGAACCTTTGCAAATCGTAGCTTCATCAATAGATATGAGAATTGAATCATTGGCAAACAGGATTATATCATGTTCATTTTTTTCTGGTTTTGAGCTATTAATCGCACCATATAGCAGTTCACCCAGCACGATGGCAGGAAGAAATAGCTGAACTGCCTTATCTATTATAACACAAACGTCAGAATTGGCTTCCCTATAAGCAATTACTGCATTAGTATCAACAGCCAGCCTACCATTCACGTTCAATTTTTTCAAACTCCTCGTCTATCAGTTTCTGCTGTTCTTTTGCCTCATCATGAGTCAATATCCCAACTACATCACGCAGACCTTTTCTGACAGGGTGAGGACGTACTATTACTACTACATTCTGATGTTCCATGATTCCCTTTAGAGGTTTAATGGGTTTCAATACGTTATCTTCGTATACTGCCTCTATTGTCTGTGACGTGCTTTCTATCATCTGAATTTCAAGTAAGTTATTGAATTATTAAGATATATATTCTCTCTCTGTCAATCTGTCAATGAGAATCAGCCATTTTTGTTTTCCTAAAAGAATGGGGCAAGCTTGTATCATCTTGTTGGGTAGATACGGATTATTCGTGCCGCATCTTGCGTTTGATGGCGATAAGGATTCTTGATACACCTCTAATGGAGGTTATTCAGTCCCCTGCCCCCTCCTGGCGGAAATGAGGCGCTGCTTCCGAATGGCAAGCGGAATGCGGAGGATGACAGCGCCGGCTGGAGGGATTGTTAGAATCTTCGATCAGAGTTCATATGAGGCAGGAATGATACTGGAATATTCATTTACAAATTGACAGTAATGAAAGTCACGATAGATAGCGATGTTCTTGTTTATTGGTTAGTTTATTTCTTGTTCGTGTTTTCAACAAAAGAACCATGAAAAATGAATGAAAACATGAAGTATAAATAGTAATAACTACTATTATATATCTTAGAATATAATGAAAATTTCAGAAGTCAAAGCTCTTAGAAAAGCCTTTAATTCCGTGAAGGAGAGGCAGTCTCAAAACCTTCTCGTAGATTTCGATGATAAGAAAAAAAGGCTCATTTTGGCAAGGGAACTCTGCGTTGGGAACGAAGAACTTCTTTTAAAAACCATAACAAAACTAAAGAAAAATGGCATGAAAGTCCACCTTGTAAAAGATAAAAACGAAGCGGTCGATATTATCTTAAATGAACTCGGGGATGAAAAAATAGTTGTAAAATCCAAATCCAATGTCACAAAAGAAATAGAACTAACAAAAGCTCTTGAGAAAAAAGGAATATCAGTGATCGAGACTGATATCGGTGACAGGATATTACAAATAATGAAGGCAAATCCTTCCCATCCTACAGGTCCTGTGACGCATCTTTCTGCAAAAGATATCGCAGAAGAATTATCAAAATATTATAAAATACAAATAAAAGATGAACCTGAAGATATTGTAAAAATTGTCCGCGAAGATGTTATTTCCAACCTCGTAAAGGCGAAAGCGGGGATCACCGGTGCTAATGCCATAACAGCAGAAGAGGGGTCAATTGTGATAGCCCATAATGAAGGGAATGTTTATGAGGTGATGAGAAAAGAGAAACATATAGTCGTTACCTCAATAGACAAGATATATCCGGATATCGAATCCGCAATGAACATGCTGAAAATCCTGAGCTTCAATGCCACAGGTTCAATAATCCCTTCATTTGTTGAAATAATAAGCAGTGTAAGCAAGACCGCAGACGTTGAGAAGAAATTCATAAAAGGAGTACATACTCCTTCAGAAATAACAGTAATACTGGTAGATAATAGAAGGAGCGATATTGTAAAAAATGAGGGAAAAGAACTCCTTTATTGCGTTGGATGCGGGAACTGCCTGCTCGTCTGCCCAATGTATAATACGATCGGCAATGAATTCGCCATAAGCAACAATCTGGGTGGAAAGGGAGTCGCTTACTATTCCCTGTATAACAACGAGAAGGATGAGAAGCTTGAGTTATGTCTCTCATGCGGGAAGTGCAGGGAGAACTGCCCCCTTGGGCTGGACATTCCTGCATTAATTAAGAAAATTAGAAGTACAGGGCTTTCATCAGACGTCTATTATTTCTTAAAATCACATAGTTTGTGGCTATATTACCAGACTCTTCTTAGATTGAATGTTCAAACTGAATAATCAAATCAATAAACTCCTGTGTTTTATACTGCCTTTCACAAGATAATAAAAACTTGCAAAGTCTATGATGAAATATCTCCAAAATAACAATAGTCGTCCAAACATCTTAATATAATTTCTATCAATAAATACTCTGGTAATTAAAAAAGCAAATATTGTAAAAAATAATGGAATAAAAACGTCCAAATTCAATAAATAAATACAAAAAGTTACGATGGCAAGAATAATGTAAATATGAGTCGGGTCTAATATTTTAAGGAAAAATCTATCCCTTAATTCAGGATGTTTCTTGAAAAAAAGTGGAATTGATTCCTTTCTTTTTAATCTTTTAAAAACATATTTAATAATGCTTAAGTATCTTACTTCGTGATAAACTATCATATTTCTATTTAAATGAATATTATACCCTTTTTTAATTAGACGAAATGCTAAATCATCATCTTCTGCAAATGATAATTTTTCATCAAGTCCTGATACTTCAATAAGATTTTTTTTTCGATAAAAAATATTACCTGTCCCATAAGTGCGATATTTTTCGTCTCCCGTTATTATCGCTACATCTGCATAATAAAACATTTTATTTTGATTTTTTATTTCCTTTTGAGGAAGGGTTACTCCCTGAACACCGCAAAACTCAATATTTTTTAATGATTCAATCGCCAATTCCACCCATTTAGAACTTACAATACAGTCATCATCTGTGAAACCAACAATCTCTCCTTTTGCATTGAAAATTCCACGATTTCTGGCAGACGCTGCACCCTTATTTTTTTGTTTAAGATAACATATATTGTGATGACTTTTTTTTATTTCATGAACCAAAGTCTCAGTATCATCTGTGGAACCGTCATCGACAATAATTATTTCAAAATTTTCCTGTGGAAAGGTCTGATTAAATAGTGAATCCAGCGTCTTTAGTAATGATTCTCGTCTATTGAAAGTTGGAATTACGATACTTACTTCTATCCTATTATAATTGTTTTGAGAAGTCATTGTTTGAATCGTCTCACAGAAAGCTTTTAAGTGATTTCATTTGTATATCCTTATTGGTAATAATGATAGTCTTACACTAATATTGAGAGGTAAATTTCATAAAACAAGCATCATTCGGGTAGATAAACCTAAATTAGTTAGGATTTCTTGAATTTCATTTTTATATATTGGGTTCATTACTATTACAACATCCGGTCTATATTCTCGCAGGAACTCTGGCGATAAGATTTTCTGCCCGGTTCCCGGGATATATTTTCCCTGTTTGCGTGGATTGATATCAATAACAGATTCAATATGATCTTTACCCCCGATCAAATTTAAGAATGTGACACCTTTGGAACCTGCCCCCCATAATACAGCTCTCTGACCCGATCGTTCAAAAATCTTAACTTTCTCTTTCCATGCTTCAATTGTAGACCAAAATATTTCAGTAAACTTTCTAACATCAGATTTCTTTGTCAAGCTGGCTGTACATTCAATGTTTGGATGAGAGGGGAACTTATCTGGTACTGCCTCAATGCATAGAAATTGATTTTTATACGTTTCGGTTAAATTGATTATCGAGAATCCACATGAATTAAATAAATTAGCAAGTGAATTCTTACTGAAGAACGATCTATGTTCATAAATTAAATCCCATATTCCAAGATCCTTCAAAGTATAATCAACATTAGGGACCTCAAAAAAAACAATGGTACGATTGTCACCTATCATTTTGCGAAGATCAATCAAAAAATCACAGGGGTATTGGATATGCTCCAAAACCTGGCGGCAACATATGAAATCGGATTTATAATTTAAATAGCGCTCTGAATAAAAATCTTTAACGAAAGTAATATCTAAATCAGGGCTAATTGCCTCCCCAACATTTTCATAACTGGAATCAAATCCGACTCCTTGATTTTCACCCCTTTCACAGAGCAATTTTAAAAACTCCCCTTTTCCACATCCGATCTCAATGATACTTTTTCCATGTAAATTGTAGGTTTCAATCAATCGATCCGCTAATTCTTTTGCATAGCCCTGGAAAACCGGGGAAAAGTGTAATGAATTTTCATATTGTTGCGTATATTCCATGAGGTCGGGATCAAAAGCATAATTGAATATATGTTCACAATTTTCACAAAAAACTAAGATAATATCGGATCTAGGGGCACTTATTGCATCGTCACGTGTCTCCCAGAGAAGGTTGCAATGAACAGGGACCTTTGGTATCTCAAGAAAGACATTGGTATTTGATGTTCTGCAGACAGGACATTTGCTTTCTTTCCGTGTATTTTTATTGTTCACTAATATGGGCTCCTTCAAATTATAGTTATTTACCTATTATCCGTTTTAAACTGATTTAAGTTCTGCAATAATACCCATTCTATCAAGTGTCTCCTGGATTTCTTTACGATAAATTGGATTCATAACTATGACGGCATCAGGTTTGTACTGCATTAAAAACTCAGGAGCAACGACCTTCTGACCAGTTCCAGCCATATATGTTCCATTTTTATTTGGATTAATATCAACTACATATTCTATCTCTTTAATTATGTTAAGAGTGGTGAGAAATGCAACTCCTTTGGAACCTCCTCCCCAGAGGACTACTCTGCGACCGTTTTTCTTTGCTCTTTCTAAATATATTTTCCATGAATTTAATTGGTTTTTACAGTTTTGAGAGAAAATATCAACCATGCTTTTTAGTAGTAATATATCCTCTTCTACAGGAAATGAATTGGATTTCCTTCCTTGTCCCAATCGTGCTCCTAACATTATATACTGATCCTCATAATCAATCCACATATCTATAACTTCAAAGCCATTGTTTCTAAATAATTGAGCCAGGGATCCGGGACTGAAATATGAACAGTGTTCATAATATATGTCCCAAAATGCCTGGTCTTTCAGGATTCGTCTGACATCAGGAACCTGGAAAAATACGATGGTATCAGGTTTGTTCTCAATGGATTTTTTCACGGTCCTAATAAAATCGGCTGTTTCATAAATATGTTCAAGTGTCATTCTGCAACAAAGGAAGTCGCATTGGATATCGGCGTATTTTTCTGAATAAAAGTCTTTTATGATAGATACCTGGTTTTTTTCCAAATTTTCATTCCGGCCCGGGGTATAAGCCGGATCAAAACCAATACCACGATTTTCTCCGCCTTCACAAAGCATTGATAAAAACTCTCCCTGCCCACATCCAATTTCAATGATATCCTTTCTGTACAGATTATACCGGTCAATCAGGCTTTTGGCTAATTTCCTGGCGAATACATTAAAGGTTGTTGAATAAATCTGTGTTGATTCATATCCATCTGAATATTCATGCACACCTGTGTCAAATGAGACATTTGAGATGCAACCACATTTTTCACAAAATCCTAATTTAATATCTCTCTTCGGATAGGTCATAGCTTTTTCTTTCGTTTGAAATAATAGTACACTATGAATGGGTATGTTATTGATTTCATAAATGGATGATATTTCCGTTGAACCGCAACTTGGGCAAGAACTTTTTTCCAAAATTATCACTTCCTAATTATTAGGTATAATTATTATAATTTATTCTTTTAACTTTTTGTATTTGTTTCTATTTATACTATTGGATAGCATGATTAATATCATCGTGACATCAGATTTGAAGATAACATTCGGAGGTCTTCGATAATTTTTCCTTTCGTAAAAATGAAGAGGAAGAATGAATAGGTAATAATTCCTGAAAACACTAGAACTAAAAGATATAACGGGGGATAGTAAGACAAAATATTGAATTTATTTACATATTCTTTAATCGCAAATATAAATATTGTCATTAAAACTGCTGAAAAAAACTGAGGGATTAAAATTTCAATGAACTTTCTTGGCTGCATTTTCAGGAATCTTCCTACAAAAGTAAAATTAATAGGAGTAAGAATGATCATTATTATAGAAGCAAGAGCTGCAGCACCGGTCATTCCAAAAAGCATTGCGGCCGGGAGAACAAATATGATCATTAAAAATAATTGCAATCCGGTTAAAATAGTTGCAATTTTTGGCACTCCTATAGAGTAATATATACTGGATGTTGTTGAATTAAATGATTGAAGTAACCCTAAAATACATAATATCTGTAATGGTAGAATAGAAGGCCCCCATTTTTCTCCAAGAACTATATTCACAAATTCCGGGGCTAATGCAAAAATTCCAAAATTAATAGGTATTGATATAATAGAGATGTATTTTATTGTCTTTAGATATGCATTTCCCACTCTTGTAATATCAGATTTGATGGCCGAATAAGTAGGAAATAAGACCCTGTCAAATATATTCGTAATTTCTCTCGATGCTAAGGTTGCCCAACTATAAGCGATAAAATAATATCCCAAAACGGCCGGTCCAAGAATCTTTCCAAGGACTACATAATTCAAATTATCACTAAATAAAATCAGCAATCCGGTTCCAAATATATATTTTCCATAGTTAAGAAATTCTCGTGCAATTTTTTTATCGAATTGTAAATGAAAATTCCATGGACTTTTAATCGTAAAATAGATTAGAGGTATTAAGCTTTGTGCAACCCTTCCATATATGATACTCCAATACGAATAGCCAGCATATGCCATGCTAATTGCCACGAATGAATACGAAATATAACCCAAGATATTAGAGATAACTATAATTTTGAACTTTAGTGTTTTTGTTAATTTTGTTTCCGGAATAAATCGGAAATCATCCAGGATAAGAATAATAGCAAGAATTCGTAAAGCAGAGGTAATTGTCTGATCGTTGAAAAAATTCGCCACAAAGGGAGCCGTAATGAAGATTAAACAATAAAGAAAAATACCTGTAGCTGATCTCATTATGAAACCAGTCTGCAATGATTCCTCAAACTTCTCTTGTGATTGAATGACTGCATTAGAGATGCCAAAATCTTTTATTCGATCCACGAAAGTTATTACAATTGAGGCCATTGCAATAACACCAAAATCAGAGGGCAGGAGTAATCTGGCTAAAACTATTAACGTGATCGAGTTGAGTATCTTTGCAACTAATTGCAAGATGCTAACTGCGCCTAGATTTTTTATTGTTTTTTTCGTTAAGGACATAACTGGATTTTAATCTTATATAGCGAATTCAAGCTTAAATAGCAAGGGTGATACAAATTATTGATATTTTTCTATAGCTTTGTTCTCCCAAAGATGAAGGGATTGATAGTCATTCCATCCTATATGTATAATATCAAAATCACCATCATTGTCGATATCGGAAACGACAAGGCCATGGCTCTCCTTGCCAGAGCCTACAAGGTGCTCTGTGAAATTTCCGGTACCATCGTTTAGAAGTACAAACATGCGTTTCTGGTTTTGGTGCTCCCCGAGCACGACATCAATCTTACCATCGCCATTCATATCAGCGACTCCCATGCTCTGCGCAGCATAATACCCATGATACATGCCGATTATATTTCTGGCCCATGTTGTTGTCTCCGGGTTAAGAGGGTTTTTGAACCAGTATGCGCTCCCAGGAATTTCGAAGTCTGGATATGTTTCTTCGCTTATCAAAATATCGGGGCGACCATCGCTGTCAACGTCAGCGATTTCAAATCTGTCTGCTGACCTTTCTGTGGTTCCAACGTTGTAACCTGTCCACATTCCAGGAGAACCTGGATTTTTATACCAATAGATATCACTTAGCCCACCATTAACAGCGTCACGAGGCCTACCGATAGTAACGTCAAGGTTGCCGTCACCATCAATATCCCCTACGCCAAAACCATCTCCTCCAACCGATGTCAGGCGCGTCAGGTTCCAGGTATCAGTGACAGGATTTGATGGTATTGCCAGGGCATATAAACCATCAGTGCCTGCTGAAGGCTTTCCTCCTTCAAACAGGATTTCAGGGCGGCCATCATTGTCGATGTCGATACTTCTTGAAGCCTGCGGATTCCTGTGGTCTGTAGCAATGTCTGGAGCAGTAAGGGTTATAGTTCGTTTCAGAATCCAATCATTTTCTTTTGCGTCTGTTGCTTCAAACCAATATATGTATGGAAGCCCAAAAGCAATTATATCTTGGTTCGAGTTGTTGTCAACGTTTACGAAAAGTGCACCATCTGAGTCGACCGGGAGTTCAAGGCGAACCCATGGACTATTTAGATCACATCCTGGATTTTTATAGAAATACTTGCCTGATACGATATCCTTACATTTACCAGACGTTGAATTCGACGCCGATAATCCAAAGTAGCTATACCATGAATCATAGTATTTTGTACGTGTCGCATCAACCTGGTGATACTCCCATTTGTCAGGCGAGATTGGTGTACTCGTGTCAAGCAAGATTGGTGTTTGCAACCATACATCTACCCTCGGGGTATCGCCATCATACGGCTTGTCTAAGATGTCAAGACGTCCATCACCATCAAGATCCGAAACCCTGGATTCGTGATTGTCTATGCCGGTGGAAAGTGTTTCCTGTGATAAGATCCCACCATTCCCATCACCGTAAAGTGTGAGCGCCGTTGCATTTGCGCCGGCATGAAGTGTCATCTCTGCAACGAAAATATCGAGATTTCCGTCGGCATTTATGTCAGCAAGCTGGAGCGAATGCGCACCTTTGAGGTCGTGTCCGAGCAAGTCGTGGCCTGTCCATATATCAGTTGTACGGTTATATTCGTACCACATGAGCCTCCCGGAGGATTCTCCTCTTGATAAAATAACTTCCGGGGCGCCTCCTTGGTTCCACTGGCCTGAAGCCACCCGGGTTATGCGCGAAGCAGCATCAATAATATTTGCTGTGAAATTATGCGTGTTAACATTGTATTTGAACCACATGCCGCCACCAATAATATCCTGTGTTCCATCCCCATCTATATCTGCCACGGCTAAGCCTTCAGGATCATCTCCAGTCCATGTATAGATGACGCCACCTGGCCATGGATTTGTTCTCGTCTTTGCGTCGGCAGGGATCTCGAAGAGGAGGAGTGTTTTTGAGAGTTGGTTCCAGGACACAAGTTCCACCTTCCCGTCGCCATAAAAGTCCCCAAAAATCTGGTCATGGTGTTGATTTTCACCTGAATTTAAAATTTCATGACGCACCCACGGTTTATTCGGATCATACTCAGGATACGGATTTTCCCACCACCACATCTTATTACTTTGCCAATCCCCGCCAAAAACGATGTCCGGGTCACCGTCTCCATCAATGTCGTGCCATGCTCCCCCAGCTTCGATCGCAAGGGTATCTTTTTCGATCAAATACTTTGTCCACCCCGTGGAATTCCTTTTGAACCAGACTAATGAAGAACCTGTATTTCGACTTCCAATAATGAAATCATTTAAACCATCCCTGTCAACATCCATGATCAGACTGGCTGTCTGCTCTATTGATTCACCCGGAGATGGCAGGTCTCCATTTTTGCTTGATAGATGTAACCACCCATAGGACTCATTCTTATGAGAGACCAGTCTGTCAGGAGTGAGAGAATATAAATATGCACCGAGTGCGAAAGTAAATATGAAAAATATAATCAGATAAATGAATTGCTTGGAGGTCATGATTCCTATAATAAAACAATGAACAAATATTACCAAACATAATTTCCCTGTTATTATATATATCCTATCTACGAGTAAAAAAGATAAAGGACCTAAGTTTATGATCCCCAATATTTTTTTTTAAAAATTCCAATTTAAATTAAAATATTAAGAAAAATTTGCATGGAAATGGTCATTACTCATATCCATGCTAATATTTCCATCTACGGCCACACCGGTGTTCCGCCACCGCTTGGTACTATTATGGCAGTATACCGTGCCTGCATCGGGTAATAGAGACCAAGGTCAGGACTGCCGTCCCATTGGCCATCCCATCCATATCTATCATCTACAGGAATTCCATTCTTATCTTTAATAACAAGCATCTCTACTAGAAGACTCTTGGTCCAGTCCAGATTGTCAAATTGGTAAAGTGACGACATCGGTTCATCATGATAATAGGTACCTACCCCTGTAAATGTCGGTCCACCGCTACATGCATGGTTTTCAGGGATAACACTGTCCTGGAATAGACATATCTGGTACTGCACAGATTTTGAGCTCGGTTTAGTGAGGACCTGTATGCGCTGATACAGTGTACCCTGTGCGTAATTTGTGGGCTCAACTAAATTTGTTGGAATCCAGGAAGGAAGGTTGAAGAACGAGAACGCTTTTCCGGATCCATACCATGGATCATTATTGAGCGCCGTACTGTGGGTATATGTCGTATCAAGTAAAATCAGCTGCTTATTCGATGAAGGTGCAGATGTAACGGTAAGCAGAGCATTATTACTGGTGATACTGCCGAAAGCATTCGAAACAATGACGCGAAAATTGGATCCACTATCAGATAACGTTGCCCCTGGAGTTGTATATGTCGCACCCGTTGCGCCAGGGATGCTAAATGCGTTCTTTTGCCACTGATATGACAATGGTGCTGTGCCTGTGGCTGTCACGCTGAATGTTGCTGTCTGTCCCACGCTCACCGTCTGGCTGGACGGCTGGGTTGTAATCGTTGGCGGTGATGTTGGTGTCGGAGTCGGGACAGGTGTGCCTGCAGAGATCTTAGTAATGATCACATCATCAATGAAATACTGATCTGCGGCAGAGGTATAAGGAGCAATCCAGAACATGAGGCGAGCATCATTGACCGTTCCCGAAAATCCGGAAGTTGTAAACTGGACGGAATAATCGTTCCATGCTGTACCAAGATTTACCACATAATTCGACAATCCATAATTAGTATAGGGTGAACTATGTTTCTGGAGGGAAACCGAAAGGTCATGTCCTGTGTTTGAATATGCCTTAAAGTTTAGTTTATATACTGTGCCAGGCTCAAGTGCAATATCTGCCTGATAGAGCTGGACATTTGTGCCCGGTTGGGAAATTGTGATATACCCGACTGATGCGTCATTTATAAAATTACCTGCACCATTTGTGTAAAAGACCCATGGAGCGGTATCTGGCCCAAACCCGGGATTCTTGATGATATTATTCGAATTTAAAACAGATAATGTTGCTGCATTGCTCGTAACACTTCCGGCAGAATTCGATATGATGACGCTAAACTTTGCCCCATTATCAGACAATATTGAGCCTGGGGTCGTATACGACGAACTTATGGCACCAGCAATGTTTGCGCTGTTCTTCCTCCATTGATATGATAATGGCGCGGTGCCTGTGGCTGCCACGGTGAAGGTTGCAGTCTGGCCCACACTAATTGTCTGGCTCAATGGTTGCGTAGTAATTGTGGGCGGGGTTGTCGGAGGTGGAACAGGTGTGTCTCCAGAAACCTTGGCAAGAATCACATCATCAATGAAATACTGGTCTTGGGCAGAGGTATAAGGAGCCAGCCAGAACATAAGGCGAGCATCATTGACCGTTCCTGAAAATCCGGAAGTGGTAAATTGGATAGAATAATCATTCCATGCCGTACCGAGATTTACCTCATAATTCGATAGCCCATAATTGGTATAGGGTGAGCCGTGTTTCAGCAGGGAAACCGAAAGATCATGGCCTGTATTTGAATATGCCCTGAAGCTCAGCTTATACTGAACATTCGATTCAAGTACCAGACCGGGCTGATATAGCTGGACATTTGTGCCCGTTTGGGAAATTGTGATATGACCGACTGATGCGTCATTTAAAAAATTGCCTGCACCATTTGTGTAAAAAACCCATGGAGCAATGCCCAATTCAAATCCGGGGTTGATGACTATATTAGTCGAAGCGGCCGAAGACATACCCGGGAATATTCCCAAAAGTATGATACATAAAAGTCCGATGTATTTTCCCATCCACTCCCAGCTTATTCTTGAAACTCTTCTCTCTATAATATTCGATCTTTCGATTCTTTTCTTTTGCATCTCTAATCCCTTTCTACTCTTCTATATAATAGTATAGGGCAGAGGTCATCATTAATCCATATTAAATATTCCGATAATATTTTGATTTTTTTTGAGTTTTTAAAGTTTACAGATGTTTATATATTAATTTAATGACATAATATTATTTATTCATGTATTTAATGTGTTAATACCAATTTATTTTAATATCTAAGTTACTGGAGAGATCAATGAGACAATCATAGTCAAAAGAACAGAATTCAGAGACTTTATATTATTAAAAAAAAAAAAGTACTGGAGACAAATCCAGTACTGATACTTTTTCAATTAAACCTTCACCAATTGGATGTCATCGAAGTAATAGGTTTCTCCCGCACGTGCATAGCCTACAAGCCAGAACCGGAATCTTCCATCGGACACTGTACCTGTGAAACCACTGGTGGTGAATACAATCGTAAACGTCTGCCAGTTTGTACTGAGATTAAAGGGTTGGTACAAACCATAGGAGGTGTACGGTGAAGGCTTGATCAAATTCACAAGCACATCATCTCCACTCGTTGAGTATGCAGCAAAGGTTAACCGATATTGGGTGTTCGCATCCAGAGTTACTCCGTCCTGATACAACTGCATGTTCGCGCCTACACTATTCAGAACAACCCTCGATGCGTTGCTGCCTGCATAACCAGGAGATGATACACCGAAGCTGTTTCCAGCTACGTCCGAATAGAATGACCAATTGGCAGTCCCGCTTTCGAACCCGGGGTTCCTCAGGATTGAAGTTGCTGGCATTACGGTCAATGTAGCATTATTGCTCATTACACTGCCCGCTGGATTTGTCACGTTCACGCGGAAAGTCGAACCGTTATCCAATATGGTTGCTGTCGGGGTCGTGTACGATGCACCTGTCGCGCCAGGGATAACCGAACCATTCTTCTGCCACTGGTATGTCAATGGTGTGGTGCCGGTGGCAACTACACTGAATGTTGCTGCCAGACCCGCACTAACTGTCTGGTTTAATGGCTGCGTTGTGATGCTCACCGGTGTGGGTGGGATCAATGTCAGAGTAGCATTGATGCTTACGACACTTCCCATGGCATTTGATACATTGACGCGGAACGTCGACCCGTTATCAGCCTGTATTGTCGCTGGAGTGGTATACGTCGCTCCTGTTGCGCCCGGGATGATCGAACCATTCTTCTGCCACTGGTATGCCAGTGGTGCGGTGCCGTTGGCCACTACACTGAATATTGCTGTCTGGCCCACAGTTACTGTCTGGTTCGATGGCTGCGTTACAATGCCCGGGGCAATGGGTAATGTCACTGTCAGCGTAGCGTTGGTGCTTGTGACACTTCCCCTGGCGTTTGATACAACGACGCGGAACTTAGATCCATTATCAACCTGTATGGTCGCGGGAGTCGTATATGTCGTACCTGTCGCACCTGTGATATTCGTTCCATTCTTCTGCCACTGATAGCTCAAAGGTGCCGCCCCTGTAGCCGTAACACTGAATGTTGCCGTTCCTCCAAGGGTAACCGTCTGATTTACCGGAGCCGTTGCAATGCCTGGCTCACCGCCCCAGGGTGATGGTTCCCCGGGTGGTACTATTATGGCAGTATAATGAACCTGCATCGGGTAATAGAGGCTGTAGTCAGGATTTCCATCCCACAGGGTAGCCCATGCAGGATCATTATTATCCACTGGATATCCATTCCTATCTTTTACAACGAGCATCTCGCCATTGCGGATGAGAGGCCTATTCCAGGAAATATTGCTATACTGGAACAACGATGTCATCGACTGGTTGCCATAGAACGTACCCGGGGTTGTAAATTTCAGTTTTGATTCGTCACTGCATGCATGCTTTGCACTAACAACCTGGTCCTGGAAAACACAATACTGGAATGACACGTTTTTCAGGCTTGGTTTGGTTATGACCTCGATACGCTGGTAAAGTGTGCCCTGTGCGTAATTGACCGGTGAAGTAAGGTCATATGGCAGCCCTGCCGGGAGGTCAAGGTGCGTGAACCCTTCTGAAATGGACATATTCACATCGAGTATTATGAGCGCAGATGATACACTCATTAATGCCGGATCGCTGGTAACACTTCCCAGAGAGTTCGTAACTACAACACTATAGGTAGAGCTATTTGTCGAACTTGTTGCTGGTGTTGTGTACGATGAACCTGTTGCTCCAGAGATATCAGTTCCATCCTTTCTCCACTGATAGGATAAGGGTGATTTCCCCTGGGCAGCAACAGTAAATGTAGCAGACTGACCCATCCAGACATTCTGGTTCACAGGTTGCGTAACAATGATCGGCTGACTCTCGATAGTGATCGTCAGGTCTCTATATGCTGAGTTAACGATCCTGGTGTTTTGATCGAATCCGGTTCCATTGATAAGACCCATGGTAAAGTGCTGGGGTGCAGCTGACAAAAACCTCATGGCCGGAGGATCATCCCTGCCGAAACCAAAGACAGTCATGTTGCCTTCCATTGGCCAGTATGTATCCAGCCAATAGTCGTCCTCGGTATGCGAAACGAAGAATGAGCGATTAACTGCAGGATCACTGAAATACGCCCACTCATTAACCCTGATATCTGTGGACCAGGACTGGGAAAGCAAGGACTGTGTTCCATCCGATCTGACCATGAAGTCGCTACTCGGGTCTAAGGTTCCACCTGGTGTTCCTTCATAGAGCCAATAGTAGTAGCCGCTGGCTTTTACCGCATTCATTGTAGCATACCCGGGATAAAAGTTCCAGAGGTCTTCAAACTTGC
>Ga0209540_10000770_pt1 | contig 27006 bp, 17 predicted proteins | sample BarGraIncu01121A_FD_184501 | JGI IMG/M metagenome (GOLD analysis project Ga0209540, IMG submission 184501) | Arctic peat soil microbial communities from Barrow, Alaska - Barrow Graham LP Incubations 011-21A (SPAdes) (version 2) | ecosystem: Environmental > Terrestrial > Soil > Wetlands > Peat... | reverse complement strand
GGATCGGGAGCCAGAAATCTTGCCAGCAAAGGATCGTATAAGCGGGCATTCATATTAATGATGCCAAACTGATTCAGGTGTTCATGCCCTGTATATCCGCGCCCTCCATAAATCATGGCCGGTTGTGAACCTTGGGTGTACACTTGCCAGTTAGCCGGATTTCGCATGCGTCCCCACGCATCGTAGCTGTATTCGGCTGCTAAATTAGCACTATTATAAGAAAAGGAAAACTCCACTTCCATATTCTATTCGAATATGAAAGCTGGAGATTTCCTACAAACCCAGTTAGTTGAAAATTTTACTGAATATTCCACTCCTGTTGGTACGATACAAGGAACTAAGCTTCACTGTCGTATTTTAATAGTCCAATTGCACTTATTCAATTCTTCTTCAGTGAATTCATAACGTTTATATTTTTTGTTTATTCTGATAAATTCCATATCATTGTATTTTCTAAGAGTATCTAAGTCAAAAATAAATATATTTAATTTTTTATTTTTACTATTGCGCGCTTCCCATTTCCAAGCATCCTTTCCTGGTAAAAACTGATATGCGGAATCATTAGGGGTAATCTTTATAGTTTCATAATAAGGAACCTTACCCAAATAAGCAGAATTTAAAATTGTATCAATGTTCGATTGGATAGCAATTGTTTTCTTGCTATGATTTTTAATCATTAATTTACTGTCAGAATAATCACAACTCATTAAAAGTAATGACAAAATAATGCTAACTAAAACTATATTTTTCATATTGATATCACTTAAAATAATTAAACAAAAAATCAGAGGGTGCGTTAATGAAAGATGGAAAGCTTCCACTTCTAATGTGAGTTGGGAAAGTTATATATCCAGGATACCAATCCGAAGGCTTACCAAAATGATCGTATGCCAATTTATTTGCAGACCACTCAGTCCATGTTTCCATATGTTCTCTTCCATCATTTTTGTAAGTCACACCACTTTGAAAACTATCCCAAATCATCCTTAAAGACATACTAGTGTCCCATTGCCGGTATTGTAATATATGACCGTATTCGTGTCGAAGTACATTTATATCATCGTAACTTTTTGGTCCTACAAACATTACACCAGGTAATGTCAAGCCTGATTCTCCAAGGGAATTAACTCTAAATACTTTAATATCCTCAAAGTTCTTAGACGAAATGCCTAGGAAATTCTCTGTTGACAAGTTATTTCCAAACCAATTGCTAATTTGATTTTGATAATCTGAAGCCATTGACTTAAGATTATAATATTCAGTTCTAGCAGATTGAACAGCTTGCACTACAGATTGATTTAATCTATTAGACAGACCAATTGAATTCATATTATGAAACCCACCTTGGCTATTGCCAGTAGTAAACTGCCCTGAGTTACTAATGCCAACAGAAGGGCCAAATGCTGCACCATTATAAGTGGGATTAATAAATCCTCCACCCATCGAGTTCCAACCAACTTGAAATCCGCCGTCTCCACTAAGAAATGTCCTTTTAAAATCCCTTTTAAATGACCCCCAAACGTCGCTCCAAAAGCTTTTCCAAGACTGTCCACTTGGATCAGTAAACATCAGTGGATTATTTAGACAGTAGATATAACGATTGAAATCATTTGTCATTCCTGAACCTACATAAGGGTCGGGAGCCAGAAACCTAGCTAAAAGAGGATCATATAAGCGAGCATTCATATTAATCAGCCCAAACTGATTCAGGTGTTCATGCCCTGTATATCCGCGTCCAAACAATAAAATAGGTTGGGCGGTAGTTGAATAAACATTCCAGTTAGCCGGATTCCGCATGCGTCCCCACGCATCATAGCTGTATTCGGCTGCTAAATTAGCACTATTATCTGTAATTTGGGTAATACTGCCCAAATAATCGCGATGCAGGTAGTAAGTTTGTGCTGCAGCTCCACCCACTTTTTCCAGCAATATGGAAGCGGTATAAGGCGAACCATCCAGATAAAGCCGTTGTTTTTCAACGCCACCGGCAGTTTCTATTTCATACCGTCCTGCACCCAGGTAATATTTTGATAAGGTCTCAGAAGAACCTTGCAGAATCTGCATATAGGTGCGGTCATACGCATCGTTATAGTTGAACGTTGCAGTTAAACCGGTTGTATTCCGAATAGAAGTGGGGCGCGACATGACCGTGTAATCCACATTCAGTTGACTTGTCAAATCGGTATTAGCGTTTACGATTGAATCTAATGTATAGGGCTTGCTTGTATCATACCTATATGTACCCGCATCGGTTTTAGATGCGATATTACCGTTTACATTATAATCCATCGCTTTTGATCCATAGTTTTTCAGGCGATATAATCCGTCGTAAGTGAAACTTTCAGTTAAACCGTGCACATTATCGGTGCGGGAGTTCAGGGTGCCGGTTACGCGGTTAAAATCAAAACTCATATTTTGGATATTGTTCGATGTTGTTACGTTTGTCCAAAGCCCTTCGGGCGTATAATTTTTTGTGGTTGTTAGTCCGTTACCCAGCAACACTGACACTTCATGACCCATAGCATCCACACTATTGATCTCACGCAGTCGGTTTCCCGAACCATCTTCAAGCCGGTAAAGATACCCGTTGCCGTTGTATTTATACGCCACAGGATAAGACAGAGTATTGTTTCCGGTATTTGTATTGTACGTTATATTATTAATACGTCCCTGATTGTATCCGTATACTTCCTGATAGGTTTTACCACTCGCCGTTTCGGAGGTACTGCCTAAACGCCCAAAGGAATCATAGGTCAATCCTTTTGCAGTTCCATTTGTACTTGTGCTGCCGGTTGATCTTCCGTAGGTATCATAACCATATGTAGTAGTGAAATCAGGTGTTGTTTTAGTAAGTGCTTGTCCGAATTTATTGGATATTGTTTTAATCTGTTTTCCACTGTTCCATGTTTGTGTTACCGTGTGGTTAGCGTCGTCGTACACTGTTCCCACTGTTCCGGCACTTGGGTCTATCAGTTTGGTCTGCCGGTTATAGTCATCTGCATATTCAAAGCGGGTCACCACGCCGGCAGCATTTACATTGTCGGGTTGTCCATCGGGTCGGTAGGCATAAGTCACCGTCCCACCTGCATCTTGCGAGCTTACCAACTTACCGGTGACATCGGTAGTTTTAGTAACAGACACGCCATCTTTATTTTCGGTTACCGAATTGCCCGAATAACCGTAACTGGTGATACTTCCACTCGGCTGAACAACGGTTGTTGTCCGGTCGTATGCATCGTAAGCATAGGTGGTCAACGGAGCTGAACCTGACTTATAAGGTGCAGAGGTGCTTGCCAACCGTCCAAAATTATCGTATACTTTATCGGCTAAAACAGGTGTACCATCAAATCCAACGATAGCCTTGCGGGTTTCTCTACCCAATGCATCCGTATAAAGCGTAGTTACGGGTTGTCCGGTAGAAGTTTGTGTCTCATATGTTAAACGGTTAATGTCCGATGTATTCCAGTTCCATGATATATTGGTGGTGGTTGCATCGGGTCGTAATTCATAATTCTTTCGCCGCCAGTAATCGTAGTTATATGTCACTTTGTTACCTAAATAGTCGGTAACACCCATCAGAAGCCTGGTTGAAAGATCGTTTATGTAAGTAGTAACAAGTCCCTGAGGATCCGTTTTAGTCTTTAAAGAACATTGATCGTCATCGTAAGTATATGAAGTCGTCAGATAGTCGTTCGTTGGAATATTGTGTACTGTTTCACTATTCACAGTACCGTAAGTAGGATAATAAATATATTCTGTTTCGGTAAGCATTTTAGAACCTATATACTTGCGGGCATAATGCAAACGATTATTTGTATCATACTCGTACCCTTCAGTCTTACTAAAGCTTTTTCCATCCCTAACATTGGTAGTTGCCTTATTGGTAAGTAATCCAATCAGATTGACAGTTCCAATACGATTTTCAAAGTTATTTACTACGGTCGATGTAATTCCCCCTCCGAAATCGGTTATTTCTTTTCCCGGATTGCCATAGCTATCATAATTTGCAATGGGATAAGTAGTAGTTACTGTATTTCCTTTCAATTTGTCGGTAACCGTTTTGTCGGTAAGTAGCAACTTCATTTTTTTGTTACCTCCTGTGGAACTATCGTAATCAGTAAAATTGTACTTAAAGCTGGATTCTGCATTATCGGATGACTGACCAATAACAACACCCGTTTTATAAGGATCGAATGTTGTAGTTGTAATCTTATTAGTCATCATATCTGTTGCTTTCAGAGAAGTAAACCCACGCAAGCCTAAGCCTTGTTTATGTAATATAGCACCTGCATAGGAATAAGTAGTATTACTAAGCAACTCTTTATTATACATAGTGCTATTTTGCGTACTAGCCCATATCGGACCAACGAAGTCGGTATTTGGAAATGAAGCTTGGGTACCGCACGTGTAATTAATGCCCTGATATAATTGGTCATATTTTGTCTGATCGGCCATTCCGAAGCTATTAATCATTAACGATATCATATTACTTTGGGCATGGCTTCTTGAAAAAGAAATTTTATTAACCTCTACTGAATCCAAGGCTATCAATTGAAAACTATTTGCATCTGAGTTTATATCAAAAGGTATTATCTCCGAATTCTTGGGAATTGTATTACTTAGCTGAACCGGATGGTATCGATCAAAAGAAGGTAAATATGAGTAATTGCTTAATGGATAAAAAGTCATAATATTGTCATTGTTTACAATTAATTCTGGAATGTTATCTCCATCTATATCCTGCACAATGTATTTATGCTTAACAGTCCTTGGAATTAGATTCTCACTATATGATATCGGTATATTTACGCCATCTAAATAGTAATACTGCCAATCGCTTCCACCGTTTGTAGGGGACAATACAAAGTCCATTTTCCCATCTCCATTAATATCGTTGATAAATACTTGACGACCATTAAATGTATTTAAAGTTAAACTTAGTTGTCCTATTTTGACGAATCCTGTAGTTTGGTTCCACTTATATAAGTCTGTTTGAGTTTTGGTGACATGAACAAGTTCAGTTTGACCATCACCATCAATGTCCATTGGAAAGACCAAATCATTATTATCTTTCAGAAACAGCCCCCCCGAGAATAAAACTTGTATATTGTTTTGCAAGCTAAATAAAGTTACGTTAGTACTAAACATATTTCTTTTGGGGATGGATATAATTTCAGTAACACCTCTACCTGTAAAGTTTCCGGTATAAAATTCTTTAGGAATTATTGTTGGAATAGGCTTGTCAGAAGCATAACTAGAAAAGCCAACTTTAAAAATATATTGCTCTTCCCTACTGAAAACTAATCCAGAAGAAGCATCTGGCTTGTAAATTTTAAATTTTACAGTTTCGCTATTTTGCGACACTCCCATTGAATTGATTTTTACAATCTCATCGAGTCCGGTTCCATCAATATTAGCAGAAAGAATATCTAAAAATCCATTATCAGGCAAGATAGGTGTTGGCGTAGAATTTGAATTATTTAGATTTTGATATAAGTTTATTGATCCTGCTGATGGATACACAAGAGAGAAAACATAAGAGTATGGGTTCATCGCATATGCGTTGCTATCAGGTAAAACCAGTAATGCATCTTTTTGAATATCGGGGTCAAACTTGCCTCGAACCATCCTGATCTTTTTTACTTTAAAGTTTGAAGATCCCAATGTGGTGGTTGTCTTACTTGCAGTAAGAATTCCACTCTCTCCGTAATAGAATTTTAAAGGATTTAAACTTTCATTGTTAGTTGTGCAATTTAGTTGTTTCAGTCGGGAGACATCATGTTGATTGCAGGTGAACTCAAGTGGATTACATGCTGGATCTGGTGCTATTCTAGGATCAACATTAGAATAATCCAACTTATAAGATTTTATAACTTGAGAGTTGGCATATACTTCTATATTTGCTGTTCTATTTCTTATCGACCCAACGTTTCTTGTATTCTGATATAAAAGTATATCTGCCCTACCTTCGTACAAAAACTTGATTTTTGCAAAATTGGGCTTGTCTTTACATTCACCGTAATTAATTTCGTAAATATAATATGGCATCAATGAGCCTGAATCTAACCCGCTAACTACACGTCCGATTGCGTATGTATAAGTAATTACATTCCCATTAATGTCTATTAGTTTGGTTATTGGAAATGAGAGTTTTGATGGCACAGTTTTATCATAATAAACTCGATCAGTGCCATAATCTAGAACGGTTCCATCAAGATCTACAGCTAAAAGATAATCTGTACTACCTTCATAACCACATATTGCAACATTTCCATTAGGGTAAAGAATTTTAAAATACTTTACATCGTTATTTACAATATAAGCCGTAGCTTGTATATTTCCTTGAACGGTTTCGTAATTAATTTGACTGGCGCTTCTACTTTTTTCAATTAACCTGATGCCATCCAATACAAATACATCATTGACTGACAAACTAATCACATCATTTTTTCCATCATAAAACATATTTTTATTCACCCGCTCAATAGACGACAGACCACTTATATTCCATCCCATTCCCAGCAATCCATTTCCGGCCTGACTGTTATAAGACAAGGATATATTGGGCTGAAAGCCCTGACGCCCCGGAACGATATCAATCGGCACATTGTAACATTTGGCACCCGTAGGGCTAACTGATGAAGAAATGGGAATCTGACCAACGGCCAGACTGGTATTGATGGCAGTAAGGGCATCGGGATTCCCGCTTGGACTGGCAGCACTCAGAAATGTATTGGCATCTGCCGTTGTTAACCCACTGCTTATTTTGGCATTCATTGTTTTTCCGCTGGCAGCACTAAACGAATAACCCGGTAATAAGCGAACATAATCTCTTCCGATATAAGTATTGGAGGCATTGTCGGGAGTTTGCAACACATAGTTTTGAAATTGAGCGTTGGCAATGCCAAAACTTGCCAGTAGGCAAATAATAGTATATTTTATTCTCATAATAGTAGCATTTTATTGTTTAATTATTTTCCAGCGAGAGACTTTATCTCCTAAAAATACATCCAGCAAATAAGTACCCGAAGGGTAGTTGGAGATATCTATATCGGTAGAGCTACCGGATAGATTCTTTTGTTGCAACTTCGTGCCGGTCAGAGAGTACAAGTGAAAATAGTTTTTCTTGTTACTATCAAACTGCGTTACAGCTACCTGAAACAACCCCCGGGTGGGATTCGGGTAAACAGTGACTTTCTGATCTCCAATTTTGTCCGAAACAGACACGGTGTCTTTGGGCGAAGCCTTCACTCCGGATGGACGTACTACGACCAGTTTCCGTTCGGTCATATTGCCATCCGGGTCGTAAGAAAAACCTACAGTTTGCGCAGTTGTATGTACAACAGAACATACGAGCGCAATAAATAAAATAATAATTGTTCTTTTCATATTTTGGGTATTAATTGTTTACTTGGAATTAGCTACGAGTAAATAGTTAGGAGTTGCAAGACTGTTTCTCTGAATTTTGCTTTCAGCAAACAAATCATTAAATAGTATTGCTTACTTACATTTTCATTTCAGCCTTTGCTCACTCGCAGAGCTGATATATAAATTTACTTTTTCAACTCTTGTTTTAATTGATTAATCTGTTTCTGCTGCTCGATTATATAAAGCGTCAGTTCTTCCACCTTCTGCAGCAGTTTATTTTGCATCTCCCCCATGTTTAGTCCGTTTTGCTTCACCTCAGTTTCGGAGGGTATTTCGGGTAGGTGACTGTTTTCCTTTACGTATTGCTCTACTTCATGCAAAGGCATTAGCTTGTAAGTGGGCTTGAAAACAAAGTCACTCCACACGTCTTGCTTTACTTCTACTTCGGTAGCCGTAATTTTGCCATCGGCAATGATGTTATGATCGTTTCTGACAGTCAATACAGGATGCCAAACATTGTCGCCACCAGTAACACCTACAGCAAATTTATCTTCTGCCTGACCGGGGTCATCAGTAATGTTAACCCGTAATTCACTCTTATTAGAACCATTGTTATACCTGGCTATCCATAGTGGATCGGAATTTTCAGAAGCACCCAGAAATGATAACTTACTTCCGTAACCATTATCATTGTTATTACTTCCTCCCACATTCATGGTTCCTGTAACGCCTTCGTCGTATTTCAGCAAACCTTCGTATGGACGCATACCTTCCGGTTGAAGATAGAATAGCTCAGATAGACCTAATCTTCCTCCATCTCCCCAACTTTGATAAAAAGTAAATCGTAAAGATGAAGGTGCAATTTGTGGAAGCTGAACTTCGAAATCGCAATTTTCATAATCTGTATTGGAATAGTCAGCAATGGTGGCCCATCCTATTGGGCTACCTTCCCACGTGTTGTAGGCTTCTATTTTAAACCGGCGAGCAGGCCAGTAACGCGTACTCCAACCCACCCAAGCGCCAGCCTGAGCATGATAGCCAGGCAAACCTTCGATAGTTATCACCGTAGGATTTGACGGATTAACTGCCGTTACAGAATATGAAGGTGAAAAAGCCCCATCAAATAGTGCATAAAGATTAAACTGGGCATCACCTGTTTGAGTAACTTTATACCGGCTCACGGCATTAAAGAGCATATTGTGCTCCAGTCCCACCGCATTTCGGTTGGTGGTTACTACCTGCGAAGTGCCGGATAAGGTAACAAGCAGAAATAGCAGGATAGTTACAATCCAGTTTCGTTGTAGTTTTTTTCTCATTGTTTATTCAGTTTTGATAGTTTATTATTCAGTTCCTTTATTTGAGCTTGTTGCTGGTCTATTGTTTTTTGTTGACTAATCATATAAAGTGTAAGCTCTTCTACTTTCTGGAGTAATTTGTTTTGCATCTCGCCCATGCTTAATCCGTTTTTCGTAATCTCAGTGGCTGAGGGTATTTCCGGCAGGTGACTATTTGTCTTTACAAACTGCTCTACTTCATGCAAAGGCATTAGCTTGTAAGTGGGTTTGAAGACATAATCGGCCACGGGTACATTTAAATCTACAATTACTTCTTCGGCGTGGATTTTACCTTTAACGGTGAGTTTTTGGTCAGGGGTGGTGGTACCAATGCCAACATTACCACCGAAGTAACCATTGCCACTCGTTCCTAATCCTACACTTTGATAGAATCTGGCATTTTTAGCCTTAGCAACCAATTCACTTTGGTTTGTTATAATGTTGAGTGTTTTTCCGCTCAAGCTGGTTTTAGTAGTGCCTTCAGAATTTCCATCCATCAGACTAACCCGACTATTTAAGGTTGTAGACCATTGATACGTTGCCCCACCTTTTAACCACATGACGAACTGGGATCCTCCCCATTCTGTAGACCCGTCTTGGATATCGCCTATAGGATCGTTATAAATACTACCTAAGCCGGGAATATATGTGAACTCTACCATTTTGGTTGGCATATTTCCCCAATTTGTAGAGATGAATTCTATGTCGGAATGAAACGTTCCACTCCAAGAGCCATTAGCGTGGACATCGCCAATATATACTGATAGCTTACCGAGGCTAGACACACCATTAACACCTGATACTGAAAATAGAACAGGGTAGAAAGAGGATGATGAACCGCCCACGGTGAATGAGCCGGAGGATGCCTGAGAATAAGTATTAATGGAGATGAGTGAAAGGAAAAGAAGTAATAATCTAATTTTCATACAATTTATTTTTGATGATATATACCGAGTTATTTAGTTTCCAATTCATTAATTCGCTTTTTCAGAATTTCAATTTCTTTATTCTGCTGAATAGCATACAGCGTCAACTCCTCCACTTTCTGCAGCAGTTTCACCTGCATATCTCCCATGCTTACGCCATTCTTCACCATTTCGTTGGCAGAAGGTATATCGGGTAGGTGTTTGTTTTCCTGCACGTAGTTGGCTACATGCTCAATAGGGAGTAGCTTATAGCCTTTTTCAAACACAAAGTCGGCGCCGCCATCCAGATTAACCAATACTTCTTTGGCTCGGATAGTACCAAGGACATCGAGTTTGTAGGCGGGGTTTTGTGTGCCGATGCCGACGTTGCCGGTATAGTTTCCATTGTTTACCACAGTAAGAACTGGAGTATCTTTTTGCCCAAATTGAATATTTGGTTGAACACCGCCAATATGTCCGTCATAATCAGCCCCGAATAGAAGATTATTGTAACTTGGATAAAACACTTTCACATAACCGGTTTGGCCTGATGCAAATGAGTTGTTTATTTCAAAAGCAGAAAATTCGCTTATCCCATTATTATCAACTTTATTTAAAGGTCTATTTACAATCAGATTTCCTCCAGAGATTTCTAATTTACCAGTAGGATTAGTTGTACCGATTCCTACATTACCATTTAAAATATAATGTGCTCCTGCACCGGATATTTTAAGCTTTCCTGAAGATTCAATGTCATTTTTTGAATCAAGTAACGTAACCCATTCAGACCATGAATTTTGGGCGTAAAATGCTTCTCTGTATCTTATCTTAGAATTATCCCAACCTCCAAAATTTATTTGGCTCGTTTGATGTCCGCTTCGTCCGTAAATTTCAAGAACGGTTCCATAAGTTGTTGGACCTCCATTATTATAACTATCCCATAGTTTAATCGACATTGGATTTATTGCTGTTCGAGGTAATGCTGAGAAGTTTATTTGCTGAAAGTTGTAATTTAGCTCATTTACCTGAGCGTAACTGCTCATTAAATAAATAATTAGCAAATGGATAATAAATAATCTTTTCATCTTTTTCTTTTAATTTTGATTTAATTGCCTTTTTGTTCTTTATACCCAATATCCATTTGGATTATTTATCTCTTTGTTTTAATTGATTTATTTCCTTTTTAAGCTCAATCACATACAGCGTCAACTCTTCTACTTTCTGCAGCAGTTTTACCTGCATATCACCCATGCTTACGCCATTTTTTACCATTTCATTGGCGGAAGGTATATCCGGTAGGTGTTTGTTTTCCTGCACGTAGTTGGCTACATGTTCAATGGGAAGTAGTTTATAGTCTTTCTCAAATACAAAGTCGGCTCCACCATCCAGATTTACCAATACTTCTTTGGCACGGATGGTACCGATGACATCGAGTTTAAAAGCGGGGTTTTGAGTGCCGATGCCTACGTTACCGGAAGTATTCCATATTCCTAAACCTGGAAAATTTGTAGTATTATTTACTGTTATAGGGCTTTGGTAGAAAAGTTCTTCCGAAATATCTTTGTATACTCCAGTATTTGGAGGTGTATTGACTATTTGAAAATCTTTTGTCCAACTTCCTTGCGCAGATTCACAGAGAAGAATGGCACCATCTCCTGTATACATCCCTAAGTTAGCATAAAACTCCCAGGTAAATAGATTTATTTGTACAATGCGTAAGGCTTTAATAATGGTGCCTCTTCCTGTATTACAAAAACTAGCAGCGCCATAAAAACCATTATTATTAGAGGTTCCATTACTCGTTCGAAAATGAATTATAGTTTCAGCATTTTGATCAATACCTGCGTTATAACACGAACCTCCGCAAATTCTAATAGTTGCATCTCTGCCTTGTTGATCCAATGTAAGTGTCCCCAGTTTATACCATGTAGCCTTATCAACACTATTACCCAAAGTAAACATTACTTGCCCGAGAGCATTCAAGCTCCAAAAGGCAATTAATAGAAAGATTATTGTTTTTCTCATATTTTCCTGTCTTACTAAGATTATTTCATTTTATATGTTTTTATGCTATTCTCTAGTTGTTCTATTTTTTTATTCTGTTGCTCAATCTTTTTATTTTGCTCAATAGCATACAGCGTCAACTCTTCCACTTTCTGCAGTAACTTTACCTGCATATCACCCATGCTTACGCCATTTTTTACCATTTCATTGGCAGAAGGTATATCGGGTAGGTGTTTGTTTTCCTGCACGTAGGAGGCTACATGTTCAATAGGGAGTAGTTTGTAGCCTTTATCAAATACAAAGTCAGCTCCGCCATCCAGATTAACCAATACTTCTTTGGCGCGGATAGTACCGAGGACATCTAAATCATACTGAGGATTCTCAGTTTTTATACCTACATTTCCATTTGATGTTACAAAAAAACGAGGTACACCCATAGTAAATAATTTGAAGCCGCCATAACTTGAGAGTAGCATAGTAGGTCCTCCAGAAAACCAATTATCTTGATTCCATCGAAATCCATAGTGAGGTACAGTGGTATTTTTGTATGTAAACGTTTCTGAAAGTCCATATCCAAACATTCCATTAAACTGAACGTCTCCAGATACATCTAATTTATAAACAGGGTTAGTGGTTCCAATGCCTAATGAGCCTTGAAAAAAACTGTTTGCTCCAACTGTTGCCGCCAGTGATACATTAGGATTTGTGGTATTCCAAACTGAGAAACTGAATACATCATTTCTGCCCGATATACGCGAAGCACTTCCATCCGACCAAAACATCATACTACTATTATGTCGGCTTCCCACATCACTACCTATTACAATATCGGCTGAATAAGGGGTTAAGGGGTCAATAGCATTGTTGCCGGTTGTGACTAGTTTATTAATATAAGCATCTCCATTTACATCAAGTTTTGCTTTTGGACTTATAGTCCCAATCCCAACATTCCCACTCGAAGGAAATGTGTTAGTTTGCGCAATAGCATGTATGCTTAGTGTTGTGAAAGCAATGAGTAAAAGTCTTTTCATATTTATGATGTTATAGGGTGAGTTTATTTTTTCTCTATTTGTTTGGTAAGCATTTCTACCTTTTCCAAAAGTGCATTATATTGGTTTTCTTGCCTAGCCAGCTTTTCTTCTAATGTTTTGCGATCTGTTTCTTGGTTCTCAATTCTCTTGCTCTGCTTATCTATCTGCTTATTTTGTTGAATAGCATACAAAGTCAACTCTTCCACTTTTTGCAGCAGTTTCACCTGCATATCACCCATGCTTACGCCATTCTTTACCATTTCATTGGCAGAAGGTATATCGGGTAGATGTTTGTTTTTTTGTACATAACTTGCTACATGTTCGATGGTGGGTAGCTTATAGTTTTTTTCAAACACAAAGTCGGCACCACCATCCAGATTAACCAATACTTCTTTGGCGCGGATAGTACCAAGGACATCGAGCTTGTAGGCGGGGTTCGCTGTACCGATGCCTACATTTCTTGTTGAAGAAGATATATGAAATAAATAATCGTATTGAACACCTAAATAATTATTTGAAATGGAAAAATCGTTTCCACTATGTACATTATAGCCAATCGCCCAATTACCATCATAATTCCCTGAATTTGGATCTCTTCTTGATAATCTTAAACCACCCCAACCCGAAGGCTTTATTAATAATAGATTTTCTTGCCATACAGCATCTGTTCCATTTATAATCACATTGTTGCTTGTGATGAGATTTCCATTAAAATTCCCATTCCCATTTACATCTAATTTACATTGTGGAGAAGATGTTCCTATACCCACATTTCCGCTCGCATCAATTCGCATTCTCTCGCTATTGTTATTAGTATTGAATGTGAGAAATCCACCAGTCATACTTCCACCTCTGAAGAAATTAACGGAGCTATTGACATAGCCATAGAAATGATGTTCTAAGGCAAAACTCTTTGTGGGACATGGTTGGGTAGCATAACTTGTCACTCCTATAAAGGTACCATCTCCGGTTGAATTGCCTTCGCCGAGTGTCAGGAATGGGGTGGTAGTCTGTGCGGATACTATTGTTGTGATACCACAAAGCAGCAAAGTGTAAATAAAATGTTTCATTCTTCTTTTTGATTGGATTATTTTGTTTTTAATTCTTTAATCTCTTTCTCCAGAGTTTCAATCTTCTTATTCTGCTGAATAGCATACAGTGTCAGTTCCTCCACCTTCTGCAGCAGCTTTACCTGCATATCACCCATACTTACACCATTCTTCACCATTTCATTGGCAGATGGTATATCGGGTAGGTGTTTGTTTTTTTGTAAATAACTTGCTACATGTTCAATGGGGAGTAGTTTATAGCCTTTTTCAAACACAAAGTCCGCTCCGCCATCCAGATTAACCAGTACTTCTTTGGCGCGGATGGTACCGAGAACATCGAGTTTGTAGGTGGGGTTGGTGGTGCCGATGCCGACATTACCATTATCATGTAAGAAAAGGGAAATGTCACAAATTCCACTAACACATGGGTTTACTGCGTCGTATCTATGAAAAGCCAAACCGGAAAGCCATGTTCCTCCATCTGTGCCAGCCCATATTGCCCATTGTTTTACCTTACCAGCAGTTTGTTGTGATTTATCTATAAACTTCAAACCAGCATGGATATATGGATCCGACCCTTCAATATTTTGTACCGCTCGTCCATTACTGTATATATGTAATGTAGCCTGTGGATCTGTTGTTCCAATTCCAACATTACCATTGGCTCTTTCAACAATTATTTTATTCCAATTATCCCAACTTGTTCCCTGTTGGGATCCGGTTCTCCAACTAAGTTCGTTATCGTCAAAATTAAGCTGATGCACTTTGTTGCCACTGGCATCACACCAAGGTGCAAAAGTCAATAGTCCGGAATACGCACCAATGCCGGGTGCTCCAATAATATTTCGATACTTAAACTCAAATCTTGCTTCTCTGCTATAAGCGGAGGGTGGTGAGTCAACATTCCGTGTATCTAGCACCACCATGTTTGTGGCTGTTTGTGCATTAACGGTGTAGGAACAAACTATAAGTAAAAGGAGGTAGAGTTGTTTCATAAGAAAATATTTAGTTGTTATTTACTGCGGATTATTTACTTCGTGTTATTTGCCTTCGGCGATATTTTACTTCGTGATATTTGCCTGCGGCGTTATTATGCCTTCGGCGATATTCATTGTTATTAAGTTATTCTTTTTGTAACATTGATCACTAATAATTTATCATTAATCATTGTTTTAATTTTCTTCATTCTTCAATTTCATATTCTTCTTTATTCTATCACCTTCATTACCGGAGCACAAAAGTCGGTTGTGCCATCGGGCGTTACCACCGCCCGCCGGAAATAATAGATAGTAGCCACATCCAGTCCGTCGACTTCAAATTCAGCCTGCGTGCTGTAACCAATATTTATCCAACCACTTTCGCTGGTTGGTAAACTACCTTTAGCCATTTGCCAAATGTATGAACCTGCTTTAGGTACAGCCTTAGAGCGCAACTTCACACTACCCGATTTGGGTCCGTTGATTACAGTCAGTTCAGCTTTTTGGATAGTAGCCGGTTGCTTGCTGGTATTAAATCCTGAACTCAGAATAATACCTTCGTCACCATTTGCTACTCTACCTACATACGCTGCCAGTATTCTGAAGTCATCATCAGCAACCACTTCGGAGGCATGCAGTGCCGCCGTGGCAGCACGTCCGCCATCCAGCGAAGCGATATAATGAGCCTCCAGGGTATTTACCGATGCAGTTGCTTCATCCAGACTCAGGTCGGGTTTAGCAAAAACAGCAGCATTTTCCTTGATACCGGCAAGTACTTTACGGAAAAACACTATTTTTTCCGGAACGGATTTTTCGGGAAAATCCAATACTACTTTTAATTTTTTCATAATAAATCAATTTTAAATGTTTAATAATTTAAACTGAAGAATATAAAATGAAGAATGAAGAAGCTGTTTTATAGTTTGCCGGAGGCACTTGACCTAAAGGAGTTCCGGTTGACACAAAAGGATGTCCGATCGGCATAAGAGGAGTTCCGATCGGTACAAAAGCAACTCCTTTCGGTATGATAGGAACTCCGATCGGTATAAAAGAACATCCTTTCGGGACGATCGGACATCCTTTCGGCATTAAAGGACTTCCGATAGACATAAAAGGAGATCCTTTCGGTATGATAGGAACTCCGATCGGTATAAAAGAACATCCTTTCGGGACGATCGGACATCCTTTCAGTATAAAAGGAGTTCCTTTCGGGACAAAAGGAGATCCTTTCGGGTAGATAGTAGTTTCCGTTAAAAAAGAAGGAACGGAAACAAGTTGTCGCGCTTTAGAAGCGAAAATGGAAAATAATGCCGCCATATTTCAATTGAATCATTTTATTAACCGGAGAATGCATTCAGTTATATTTAAAAATACAATTAGTGCAACTTTGTATAAGGAATACCAAATTCTGTCTCTTTTTGAATAGCTAAATTATGAGAAACTAAAATAAACTCCAAATTTTGTGACGAAAAAAAGTGAGACATGACGATTTGCACGCGGCTGGTTATTAAGACAATACAAATGGACATCAAACTATTTTTAGGACAAGCTATTTTTAAAGTTAAAATATCAGTCCAAAATGAGGTTTTTTAAGCAGAGGAAAAATAAAATACAATAAAAAACAAAAACAGAAGAAGAGAATTAAGTATTAGATAAATATAATGTTGCATAATAAAGAGAGAAGAAGGTTAGAACGCGGATCGAAGATTCCGGTCGCGGAAGAAACGCTGATATAGCGGATTTTTTACGGATTTTAATTCCGACAAGTCGAGATAATTTTCAATAGTTCTGGATTTTATCTGTCATGCTTGCATGACTAAAATCAGTTTTAAATCCGTTTAATTATCATCCGTTTTTTATCCGCTCAATCCGTAATATCGACTTGTCGGTATGTTCCATCAGCGTTCCATTCTTTTTTTTGAAAACACTACATTGTATTTTTCTACTTACTTATATCAATGTCGTTTAGTTAGGCACACAGAAAACACAGATTTTACAGAATATGTAAGGTTAATTTGATAATTACATTTTATGATTATCCTTTATTTCATCTAATCAAAAGATAAAACCACAAAAGGCACAAAAGTTTTTATGAAATAAAAACTTAGCTTTTGTTTCCTTGAAAATGTAGACGATACATAACTTAGAATCTTCATTTTCTACTTTTGTGATCCTTTTGTGGCTTTTGTGGTGAATTGTTTTTAAAGTCCACAAAAGATAATATCTATCGATATTATTTTAGGTAACAAAGCGGATATTCGTTTACATTTTAAATGGAATTTCTATTCTGTATTTTTCGTCTAATCCGTATATTCTGTGTGCGAATCCTTATCTTAACGACATTGTTACTTATATGCTTATTCTATGTATATGTAAGTCCTATGGACTATTTTTCAACTCCTGATTCGCATTAATTGGAATTAAATTACCGGACAGAATAAAACATCTTTCTTAAAAAAGAATAAAAAGCTAATCGGGAATAGCAATCTATCGGTGTGAGGCATGCCGCTTACGGTATAAACCTTTAAAATTACAGAGACTTGGCATTAATTATCGGTCTATTATTAATTTTTGATTACTTATTATTGTATCTTTGCGTTCCTTTTTTAATTGACAGCGAAATGAAAAAAATAGTTCCATTCCTTCTCTTTATTCTCTTCACACCCGTGCTGTTTGCACAAGGCTTCTCGTCATTACAACAGCGCAAACTTGTAAATGCACTCACAGCCATCTCAAACTTATATGTCGACAGCATAAATGATAAAAAACTGGTTGAAAATACACTTGAAGCGGTGCTGAAAGAATTGGATCCTCATTCATCCTATATCTCGAAAGAAGAAGTTGAACGTGTAAACGAACCGCTCGAAGGCAGTTTCGAAGGGGTGGGCATTCAGTTTCAAATGCTCGACGATTCTCTGTTAGTTGTTCAGACCGTAGCAGGTTGTCCGGCCGAAAAGGTGGGTGTACTTCCCGGCGATCGCATTATTTATATTAATAATGAGTTGATAGCAGGTGTAAAAATGCCAACTTCAGGTGTTTTCAAACGGCTACGCGGTCCTAAAGGCACCGAAGTGATTGTAAAAATTAAGCGCGGAAACAAAAAAGAACTTATTGAATTCAGGATTATCCGTGATAAAATTCCACTTTATAGCGTAGATGCAACCTATATGATCGGAAGCGACATTGGTTATATCAAAATAAACAATTTTGGAAGTTCTACTGTACAGGAATTTGAAAAAGCACTGGCCACGCTGCAAGGCAAAGGAATGAAACACCTTATTCTTAGCCTTCAGGGAAATGGCGGCGGTTATTTAAATGCTGCCATCGGGATGGCCAACCAATTCCTTTCGCAAAACAAACTGATAGTTTATACACAGGGACTCAATCAGCCTAAAAGTGTTGCGGAAGCAACAGAGCCGGCTAACTTTGAAACAGGAAAAGTAATTGTATTGGTTGACGAATATTCAGCTTCGGCCAGCGAAATTCTTTCGGGTGCATTGCAAGACTGGGACCGGGCAATCATTGTGGGTCGTCGTACATTTGGAAAAGGACTGGTTCAACGCCAGTTCCCATTAATTGACGGCTCGATGATGCGTCTCACTGTTGCCCGTTATTATACTCCAACAGGTCGTTGCATTCAAAAATCGTACAAAGGAGGTTACGATAAATACGAAATGGACCTGGTAGAACGCTTCAACAAAGGTGAGCTGCTTCACGCCGACAGCATCCATTTCCCCGATTCATTGCGTTACCAGACACTCAACCTGAAACGTACCGTATATGGCGGTGGTGGCATTATGCCCGATATTTTTGTACCGCTGGATACTACGCGTTATACCGATTTTCACCGAAAAATTGTAGCTCGTGGTGTTGTAAACAAGGTTTGCGTACAATATATAGACAAGAACCGAGCTGAGCTCAAAAAGAAATACACTACCTTCGATAAGTTCAAAAAAGAATATGAAGTGAATGATGCATTTCTAAATCAACTGACAACTGCTGCAGAAAAAGAGAAAATAAAGGTCGATTCGGCTCAGTTTGCCATTTCAAAATCGCTTATAAAACTACAATTAAAAGCTTTAGTGGCACGCGACCTGTGGGAGATGAACGAGTATTACCAGATAATGGATGCCGACAACGAATCACTTCAGAAAGCAATTGAAATATTGCAGACTCCGGGAGCTTACGAGAAAATACTAAAATAAAAAAAAGATCCCCTAAAGAAAGTTCAAAACCATCTTTAGGGGATTTTCGTTTAGAAAAGCCATGATTTTAGATTATATACATAAAAACTGGATTGAAATAGCAGGAGCTGTATTGAGTCTTATTTACCTGTATTTATCCATCAGGCAAAAAGTGAGCCTCTGGTTTTTCGGGATTATCTCATCGCTTTTTTATGTAGTCGTTTTTTTCCAAACCAAGTTTTATGCCGACATGAGCCTGCAGTTTTACTATGTAATAATCAGTATCTATGGCTGGATAAACTGGAAGCAGGGAAAACAAAATACAGGAGAAGAACTGCCGGCCTCCCGAATGTCTGGACGATTGATTGTATATCTGACTATAGCCACCGGACTGGTCTACCTGGCTTATTATATTGTACTCGCCAATTTCACCGACTCCACCATCCCCAAAGCCGATTCATTAGTGGGGGCGCTCAGCGTTATAGGCACCTGGATGCTTGCCCGCAAACTGATTGAAAACTGGCTGGTATGGATTATTGCCGATGGTTTGTGCGTAGGGCTTTATATCTACAAAGGACTCTACCCTACAGTTATTCTATTTGTTGTATACACCTTAATGTCCATTGTAGGGTATTACCAATGGAAAAAAGACATGCCAGATAAGACCCAAAGGGCTGAACAAAAAAAGTCAAAATAATCAGATAACGGTAAGCATAGAAGTAATAATGTGAATCAGGAGTTGCGCACATACACATTCTATTTATAATGAGTTATTTCCCATAGGGAATACATATCAATAGAATATGGAAAACAGATACAACCAATTCCCCGTAGGGGATAAACAAGGTAAAATGTGAATGTCCTACGGACAACAAATATGCATATCTGTTTATTCTATGGATATATAAGTCCTACGGACTATTTTTTTCAACTACTGATTCGCATTAATAGAAATTAAATAATGCCGCACCTACGGAGCTTATTGAATTCGATTGCATGTATACTTCTACCATAGTGCCAGTGCTACGTACCTGTCTTAGCCACAGAGTGGCGATAGTATGGTAGATCCAATTGTTATTTAAAGACAACAAAGCTCCGTAGGTGCGACATTATTTTTCAATAAGAAATACGACATTATATTGCCTTACTTATAATCAACTCCACATCTTTATTCAACTATTAAATAATTAAAACGCTTATTATACAACTATTGACAGCCTGACTTGTTTTCTACTGCAAACAAGCTTGTATTTTGTCGAACCAAGTTTTGGCTCACTCAAAAAAACGCCGTATCTTAGTACGTTTTTTATAATTAACCCGAATATCATTAAACTCTAACCTTTCATTGGAATGGAAAACAATTATTGTATTATTATGGCCGGTGGTGTAGGCAGTCGCTTCTGGCCTTTCAGTCGGAATAACCGCCCAAAACAGTTTCTGGATTTTTTTGGAACAGGACGTTCACTTTTACAACTCACTTTCGACCGGATACATCATGTGGTACCGGCCGAGAATATTATTATTGTATCCAACGTAATCTACAAAGATCTTATTTTGGAACAATTGCCTGAAATCAAAGCCAATCAGGTTTTGCTGGAACCAAACAGACGAAATACCGCTCCCTGCATTGCTTATGCAGTGAACCGCATAAAAGCCATGACCAACAAGGCGAATATTATTGTAGCCCCTTCGGATCACCTGATTTTGAAAGAAACAGATTTTCTGGATACGCTTAAAGCTGGGCTGGACTTCGTAGATAAAAACGACTGCATGCTAACCCTGGGAATCAAACCCAGCCGGCCCGAAACCGGATATGGTTACATTCAGATAGCCGACGGTGAAACCAACCTGCGCCGCGTAAAAACATTTACCGAAAAACCTAATGCCGAACTGGCACAGGTTTTCTTCGAAACAGGCGAATTTTTCTGGAATTCCGGTATCTTCCTGTGGAATCTTCAAACTATTGTCAAAGCTTTTGACGATTTGTTACCCGAAGTTGCCGGTAAATTTAATGCCGGCAAAGCATTTTACAATACCGATAAGGAACAGGAATTTATTGATGAAATGTACCCCTCCTGCCCCAACATTTCCATCGACTACGGTATTATGGAAAAAGCGGAGAATGTGCATGTATTGTGCTCGGACTTTGGTTGGACTGACCTGGGCACATGGGGGTCGCTTTATGAAATGTCGCCCAAAGATGAGCATGAAAACGTAGCACTAAAATGTCAAACGGCTTTTTACGAAAGTGAAGGGAATATTGTTGTTCTTCCTTCAAACAAGCTGGCTGTAATCCAAGACTTGAAAGGTTATATTGTTGCTGAATCGGACAATGTACTGCTGATTTGTAAACTTGAAGAAGAACAACGGATTCGTCAGTTCGTCAATGATGCCAGCGTTCAGTTTGACGGCAAATTTAATTAATAGTTGATAATTTACAGTTGGCAGTTGACAGTTGTCGTTAGAATATCCTTCTAATTATCAATTGTCAACTGTCAACTTTTAATTCATAAAATGAGCGATATAATTCATCTTTTACCCGATTCGGTAGCCAATCAGATTGCGGCCGGTGAAGTGATTCAACGTCCGGCATCGGTACTGAAAGAGTTAGTTGAAAATTCAATTGATGCCGGAGCCACTTTTATTCAGATTGTAATAAAAGACGCCGGGAGAACATTAATACAAGTGGTTGATAATGGCAAGGGGATGAGCGAAACGGACGCCCGCATGGCATTCGAGCGTCATGCTACGTCAAAGATCAAAAATGCCGACGACTTGTTTTCGCTCCGCACCATGGGCTTCCGCGGCGAAGCACTGGCTTCGATGGCTGCTGTGGCACAAATGGAATTACGTACCCGCAGAGCTGAAGATGAGTTGGGAGTACTGGTCGAGATAGCCGGAACACGCGTTTTTAAACAAGAAAGCGTTCAGTGCGATCCGGGCACTTCGTTTCAGGTAAAAAACTTATTCTTCAATGTTCCCGCCCGCCGACGGTTTCTGAAAAGCGACAATGTAGAAAAAAGCCATATACTCAACGAGTTTTACCGCATTGCGTTAGTAAACTCGGGCGTATCCTTTTCGTTTTTCGATGGTGACGACGAGATATTCAATCTTCCTGCTTCCAACAACAAGGTTCGCATAGAAAATGTGTTTGGGAAAAATGCAAAAAAACGCTGGCAACAACAACTGCTTACCATCGAAACCACCACCAACCTGGTAAGTATTCACGGATACGTAGGCAAGCCGGAGTATGCACAAAAATCGGCCACACAATATTTCTTTGTCAACGGACGATATATGCGTCACCCTTACTTTCACAAAGCAGTATTATTGGCATACAATCAAATGATTCAGGCATCGGAAAGCCCAAACTACTTTATTTATTTCGAAGTAGACCCGCAAACTATTGATATCAATATCCACCCTACTAAAACGGAAATCAAGTTCGAAAACGAGCAGGCTATCTGGTCTATCCTGTCGGCAGCCATAAAAGAGTCTTTGGGAAAATTCAATATTGTCCCGTCTATCGATTTTGATCAGGAAGGTGCAATTGATATTCCTACTACGGTGTCAGTAGAGAATGTTCGTCCACCACAAACCAATTTTAATCCGAATTACAATCCTTTTGGAACAACCAATTACAAACGACCGGTTTTGGACTGGGAAAATTTGTATGGAGATTTTGAGAAAAAAGAACAGCAACCTATAGAGTCATCTATCGACTGGGAATCAAATGCCGACCTGGCAATCACGCCTTCTTTTAGTCAACAAGAGCAGCAACAGGTAATTGACAATCTGGAAACACGTGCCGAAAATTTTCAATACAAAAACCGTTACATTCTTACCGGAGTAAAATCGGGCCTATTAATGATTGATCAACACCGGGCACACACCCGGATATTGTTCGACTTATTTTTGAATCAGATAGAAAATTCGCGGGCTGTTTCGCAGCAGGTTCTTTTTCCTGAACTGTTGGAACTGAGTGCCGAAGATGATTTATTCTTTGAACAAATTCTACCTGATTTAGAGAGTTTGGGGTTCCTTACGGAAGCAATGGGTAACCATACTTATAACGTAAAAGGGGTTTCATCGTATGTCGGAAATGCCAACGTGATCGATCTGTTGCTTAATATGCTGGATAAAGCCAAAACAACTGCCGAAGACCCGGCAGCCAGCATTCACGAAGCTCTGGCGCTATCGTTGGCAGAAGCTTCTTCTCTGAAAACCGGACAACGGCTCTCCACCGAAGAAATGAGCGATCTGATTGATCGCCTGTTTGCCTGCTCCAACCATAACTTCAGTCCGGATGGAAAGAAAATAATGACAATATTTGCAACCGACGAACTGGAGAAAAGGTTTTAAATCCGAACTCCACATAGAAGTAGTTACAAGTAAATAGTTACGAGTTACAAGACTGGTTATCTGTATTGTGCTTTCAAAAAACAGATCGTCAAATATTATTTATTACTTATCCGATTATAACAAGAGCTAAAACTACATGAATCAGTTTTAGCTCTTGTTTTTAGTTTATGCAAAATCATGATCTGACTCCTCTAGTACCAACAATTATGACATTGGAATGGTCGGTCAATTTTATAACTCAGCATCAGTTCATGCGTTCCATAGGACTTTGAACTGATTCCACTGGCATTATAATCATAGCTATAAGACAGTTTGATATTGTCGGTCAAATTGATGCCAAATAAAAGCCCCACTTCATTCCATGTGCGATAAAATAGACCCACCTGAAAAGCATCTGTTTGAGGTGTTACTTTAAAATAACTCATAATATTTAATTCTGTCTGAAGAAGTTTATTCTCCTGAATAGCTGAAACACCAAACCCAAGATTAATAAAGTCGTGAGTATATTGCCTGTAGCGGGTATAGAAAAAATTAGCATTCGAGAACTGCTGATTAATCGACGAGAATATGGAGAAAACATTCTGACTCGAAGCTCCGACAATCCAATACTTGTTAGTCAACTCCAACCCTATACCTGCATTAAAATTACTTTGGGACAATAGCCGATCATAAATCGTCGGATCATCGGAAGTAGGAAAAGTAACTTCAGAAACGTCATACGACAAGCTCTGGTAATTCAGAGCTAAACCCAGATGCAGTTTCCACTTATCACTTACAGGAAACGAATAAGCGTAGGAAAGAGCAATATCGGAAGTAGAGGTATAACCAATCTTGTCGACGCTTACTTTAGCTCCAAACTGGGTATGAATATTATCGAGATAAGCCGTTCCGGCTGCAAAAAAAGTTGTTGGCGAACCGGAGAACCCGGCCCATTGCTTGCGGGCCGCCATGCTAAAGTCAGCCATATAGTCCTCATCAATAGAGGCCGGATTAATATAATAAGTATTTTCCCAATAATTATTCAACCGGATATTCGATTGAGCTATCAGAGAAACACAGCTAACAGCAAATATAAAAACAACTACAACTTTCTTCATCATCGGTTTCGGTTATCGAATAAGCGTTATAAATCCCGTATTGGTTTTATGCCCGGATTCTGTTGGATATTTTATTACGTAAAAATAGGTTCCATCCGTCACATTCTCCCCTTTATATTTACCATCCCAACCGTTGGTGCCTTCGTATAATAAAACTCCATTGCGGTTAAAAATCTGCATATGCCAACCTTTCATGTAAACATCATTTTTCCCATCTCCGTTTGGCGAGAAAGTATTAGGAAGCTTTGGCGAAGTAATCCAGATACGCTTAGTAGCGCGCTCAACGCACCCATTCGGGTTTATAACTTTGAGATTCACATCAAAATATCCATCTCTCATTATATCGTAGGTATGACTTGGATTATTACCTCCCACAGTTGTTCCATCGCCAAAGTCCCAATAGTATTGAGAGAACGGAACTGCTTCACTCCACACCTGCACAGTAGGATCCTCAGTAGAAATAATTGTTTTATCGGTTTGTAAAGTATAATTAATCAAATCAAAATTAGATGCTGTAAATTTCAAAGTGGTAGTACAACCGGCTTTTGATGTACCTGTGACACTATATTCTCCGGCCTTTTTTATAACAATACTATCAGCCGTGGACTCATTACTCCAACGGTATGAATAGGCTCCGGCCACATGAACAACCATTGAATCACCTATACAGAACACCGGATTACGATCAAGCGTCAATACAGGTACTGCCTCTACAGTAATTGTTTTTTCATATAACAGAGACGAACAGGTCGAATTAGACATAGTCAATGCTACTTTATACATCCCGGGAGCTGAATAAGTATGTACAGGACTCTTAATAGTTGAAACTCCTCCGTCCCCGAAATCCCAGGAATAGCTATTGTTATCAAGATCATTCAGCACTATGGCATTAAACTGGTAATTATGATTATTACAATCTGTCAACTTATAATCAATACCGTAATCAGGAATATCAACATCATAACTATATGAAGCCGTACAACCCAAGGCATCAGTAACTGTCAAGATTACCAAACCATTCTCTGTTGTTTCCATTATCTCATTATTTGCTCCGCTTATTGTTCCTCTTGACCAGACTAACTGATAAGGAGGAAGCCCTCCGGATACTTTAACCGTAATAACTTCTTTCGCTATTTTTGTTGAACAATTTAAATCAATCACAGAATCGACATCAAACGTAAGAGGTAACGGTCGGGTAACAGCAACTTGCACCGTTTGTGAACAACCTCCGGCATCTGTCACCGTTAGTTTATAATTTCCTCCTGTAATATTTATCAAATCTGGAGTAGTGGCTCCCGTTGACCATAAATAGGTGAATGGAGCTGTTCCACCTGAGACTAAAGAATGAATAGCACCACTATTAGCATTATTACAATCTAATGCATTCGTTACATCGGTAGACACAACTAACGGCTGAGGTTCCTGTATCACGAATGTCTTAACAATATCACAAGGTTGCGCATCATGAATTGTAATAGTATACGTCCCCGCTCCCAGATTATTACGTTCTACACCTGCATTAGGATCATCGGCCCAGGCAAATGAAATAGGAGGTGTTCCACCAACAAAGTTGAGTTTAACACTTCCGTTGTGCGCTCCATAACATGTTATATCTTTCACAACCGGACTAATTCCAAAGAGGGGAGCCTCCGGCATATTGATAACAAGTGTTTTCTGACAACTATTGCTATCGGTGACAACAACCGTATAATCTCCCGGTGAAAGGTTTTCCTGAACAGTTCCTTTACCAAAATTACTCCATACTATCTGATAAGGCTTTACTCCTCCTCTGATGTTTAATGTAATCTTTCCGTTATTTTCAGAATAACAGCTAATCAAACCTTTAGTGACAGTAACCGTAAGTTCGGAAGGCTGGGTTATTGTTACATCAAACATTGCCGTACATCCCTGACTATCAGAAACAATCAGCTGGTATAATCCGGCACGTAAGCCTGTCAAATCACGATTGGAACTTGTATATCCATTCGGTCCGGTCCAGGCATATTTATAACTGTCACCGGACGCTGTTTGAATAGGTGTTCCTCCGGTAACACTGGCATTTATTGCTCCTATAGCATCACCAAAACACAAGATATTAGTTTGACTAACCAGACTCACTGCCAAAACAGGAGGTTCTGTAATAGTATAAGTTTCTGTCTTGGGTCCGCAGTTATTGCCGTCAGTCACCGTAACTGTATATTGTCCGGGGCTCAATCCCGAAAGATCCTGCGTTGTTGCAAATGGAGCATTATCTTTTGTCCATGCATAGTCGTAAACTCCATTTCCTCCCGTTACCGTAATGCCAATCAAACCATTCGATGCCTCAAAGCAGGTAACATCTTTTCTCGTGTCAGTAATTATAACAACATCAGTCGGCTCGGTAATAGTGTAACTTTTTGTAAAAGGACAATTACCAGCATCCTGAATTGTGAGCGTATAAATTCCCGGAACCAATCCGGAAATAGAAGTCAAAGCCGACGTAAATCCATTCGGACCAGTCCAGGATGTATGATAAGGATCGCCGGTTGTAAATGGAATACCTCCGCTTATATTCGTTTGAATAGAACCATTATTTGCCTGATAACAGCTTATGTTCTGAGTTATTGTATTCGGATTCAAGACAGGATAAACTGTAACCACCACATTAAAAGTTGCACCGGGACATGCCCCCGCAAGAGGAGTGACAGCGTAGGTC